>Ga0164290_1000174_pt1 | contig 239699 bp, 223 predicted proteins | sample Micstemetagenome_FD_108782 | JGI IMG/M metagenome (GOLD analysis project Ga0164290, IMG submission 108782) | Contaminated culture microbial community from soil near Moab, Utah, USA - Microcoleus steenstrupii SON62 (Illumina Assembly) | ecosystem: Environmental > Terrestrial > Soil > Soil crust...
ATGGCCTTCAACCTGAACGGTTTCAACTTCAACCAGTCGATCCTCGACGGCCAAGGTCGTGTGGTGAACACCTGGGCGGATGTGCTGAACCGTGCAGGCCTGGGCATGGAAGTGATGCACGAGCGCAATGCGCACAACTTCCCGCTCGACCTGGCGTCTGCCGAAGCCACCCCTGTGGCCCTGACCGCTCCGGCGATCGGCTGATCCCATACGTTCTTCAACAGGTTTTCATCGAAGACAGGTTGAGGAGCATCGATCGATCAGCAGCCCCCGCAGATTGCGGGGGCTTTTTTTGGCAGGAAGCAGCGAGAGGTGGATGGAGGACTGGGATTGGGATTGGGTGTGGGTGTGGGCAAACAGGTGCGAGTGATGAAGAACGGCTTAGGGCCAGGGGTGGTGGCTGCCGCCTGTTATCACACGGCGCACGCATAACGGCATCGGCTCAGGCTGGCGGGAAGCGCGTGAACAGCCTTCCGTGCAGATCCCAGGCAAGAACGTTCTGACGCCTCGGACGCTGCAGTTCGAATCAGCAGGCTCCACCAAAGGCAAGTGCGCCCTGTGGGCACCAGCTTCAGCTTTGCGATCAAGAAAGAAGGTGGAGCTTTCGCTGCCGCAGGCAGAGGCCTACCAGAGCAACAACACCAGAGAGCAAGACAAACAGAGAGAGGAAAGCCGATTCATTGGCAGCGGCATGCTGGAAGCTTGAAAACGCTAGATAGAGACATGCCACAGCGAAAAGAAGCGGACACAAGGGGAAGAGTGGCGTCTGGAACGTGTTCACGCTTGGCGCACCAGAGCGGCGGCGCAGGATGATCAGGGACAGTGCAATCAGGGTAAGAAAAGCCCAGAAGAGGGGTGCGGTGTATTCCACGATCGCCGTGAAGCCATCGGGTTGAACGGCGGCGATCGCAATCAACGCGCTGCTGAAAAGACTCTGAACCAGAAAACTCCGGGTGGGGGTGCTTCGTACCCTCTGCCATCCGCCGAGGAAGCCAAGGGCCTGCCAGTCTTGGCCAAGGGCATGGTTGGCCCTTGCACCCATCACCATCGTTGCGTTGATGCTGGTGAGGGCGGCCGCTCCGATCAGCAGGATCACAGCCAGCTCTGCCCAGCGGCCAAGGGACTGGCCCAGAACATCCACGGCGGCAGCAGAGCTTTGGGCAAGCCCGGAGATCCCCAGCGCGGAAAGCAACGACAGGTTGAACACCAAATAGATCGCGGTGATCAACACCAGGCTCAGCACCAGCACGTTCGTGACCGCGCGAGGCCCACCTCTCACCTCTGAAGAGATAGTGGCGGCCTCATTCCAACCACCGAAGGTGAGCAGAACGAACACCAGGGCTGTGCCCAGACTGCCCGGGTGGGGACTGCTCTGAAAGGCCTCGGTGGAGATAGACGCGAGGTGACCATTGCTGGCAAAACCGGCAATGCTGATGATCAGCAAACCAACCAGGATCACCAGCACCAGTGGTTTCTGGATGCCGGTGGCCACGCGCAGCCCCAGCAGATTCGATGCCGTGAGCACGAGTACGACAACCAGCGCCCCCATCCCTTCAGATCGGAGGCCCAGGGGCAGCAGACGGCTGATGGCGTCGCTGAACACAAAAGCAAGCAGAGCAATCGAGCCAGGATTGATCACCGTGGCCTTGGTCCAGGCATACAGGAACGACAACCTGCGGCCATAAGCCAGGGTGAGGAAGTGATACTCACCGCCGATGTGGGGGTAAGCGGAACTGAGTTCGGCATAACAAAGGGCGCCGGTGAAGCTCACCACAGCCCCCACAACCCAGGCAGTGATCAACCAGCCAGGATCCTGGGTGAACTGCGCCACCAGGCTGGGGGTCTTGAAGATCCCGGCTCCGATCACCAGGCCAACGATCAGGCAAACAGCTTCCCATTGGTGGACCACCCTGGCTGGATTGGTCTGGGCTGATGAGGAGGACGTCATGGACTCTGCCTGCGCGCACAATTGGCTCATGGCCGACTCCGCAGCCCTTGGCTGATCCGGCCACCTGACAGCTGCACGTCCACCCCCTGATCGCTGAGGGTTCCGGCAAGGATTCCGGCTCGGACCGTTCCCTTGAACGTGCCGCGGGGTTGGTCACCATTGGCTGATCTGGTGCCGTAGGTGAAGCTGATCGCTTCGCCCCGCATCCGTCCGGAGAGAATGCTGAGGCTCTCACCATTGAGCAGCAGGCGGCCGCCCAGCAGCTGGAAGGACTGCTGGATGTCAAGCTCCGCTGCCGGCTTCGCACCCTGAGCGCCCAGCTGCCAACGGCCCTGCACCGAGGCCGGAACCACCCAGAAAAAGCCTCTGCCCCCTTCCAGTTCAATGGTGGCATCAGCCGGCCAGGTGCCCATATCGAAGGAATTGGATACAACGCGGGTGCCCGGACGCATCGCCAGGATGGTGGGCTTCAGCTTCACGTTGAGTTGTGGCAAGAGGTAAAGCGTGAGCACCGTGGCTTCGCTGAAATCCTCTTTGAAGATGTCTCCCCTGATGAACGTCACCTTGTCGTTCACTGCGGCCCGAGCGGCATGACGTTTGGCAAGCGCAACCAGATCTGGGTTGTACTCAATGCCAACAGCTTTGATCCCATAGCGTTGAGCCGCGCCGATTACAATCTTGCCGTCGCCTGAGCCGAGGTCGTAAAGAATGTCACCGTCCTGGATGTTCGCGATGTCCAACATGGCCTGCATCAGGGCATCCGGCGTTGGCACCCAGATCACGTCCTTCCCTTCCTGACCCACGCTTGGCTGGTACAGCACATCGCCTGGCGTGGCTTGGGAGCCATCGGCCCTTGCAGCGACCGGTGGCAGCAGCCAGACCAACAACGCTGAGGCGACCAAGGCCAGGCCATTGATCCTCACCATCGAACGGCTTGTTCTTCGAGCCGACCCCAATAGTCCGACTGGATGACCGCCGCAGTGGGACAAAGGGGGCATCACCTCAATGGATCATCTCCCCACCATCTTGGTGGCCTTCACTTCAAGGTTGCTGTGTTCCACAGCACTCGAGATGTCCATTTTGATCCAACGGAGAATCCACTCTCTTGCGTGCAATAGCGGAGTGGAATGCCCGTGAATGGGCCGAAAGCTTCCCATTTCGCCTGCGACCTTCTCCATCCAAATGACGGAACATTCACCCCTTGGCAGTGAGAACAATGACCCTTCACCGGTATTGCGTGCATGCAGGTTGAAGGGCATCGATCCAACCGCCAGCGGCCTGCGGGGCGGGGATGAGAAGCGCGGGGAGCGGCGCCAGGCAAGCGACGCCGGCCTGAGACAGCAGAGAGGTGATACCTGAGGCGCAGCAGCTCGAATCGGTAGGCTCCAGCCAGTGCAACGGCGCCATGGGCAGCAGCTTCGGCCAGCTCTTTCGTATCAGCACCTTCGGCGAATCGCACGGCGGCGGCGTGGGGGTGATCGTGGATGGCTGCCCGCCGCGGCTGCCGCTGGATCTGGCGGCGATTCAGGCTGAACTCGACCGGCGCAGGCCGGGGCAGAGCCGCATCACCACCCCGCGCAAGGAAGCCGATCAGGTGGAGGTGCTCAGCGGGCTGCTCGATGGGGTCACCCTCGGCACCCCGATCGCCATGGTGGTGCGCAATCAGGACCAGCGTCCCGGCGACTACAAGGACATGGAGGTGGCCTTTCGCCCCTCCCACGCTGATGCCACATACCAGGCCAAGTACGGGATCCAGGCCCGCAGCGGCGGTGGCCGCGCCTCGGCGCGGGAAACGATCGGCCGGGTGGCCGCCGGTGCGATCGCCAAGCAGTTGCTGGCCCGCGCCCACGGCACCGAGGTGATGGCCTGGGTGCGGCGCATCCACACGATCGAGGCGCAGATCGATCCAGCGCTGGTCACCCTGGCGGCTGTGGAGGCCAACATCGTGCGCTGCCCCGACCCTGAAACGGCGGAGCGAATGATCGAACGGATCGAGACAATCGGCCGCGAGGGCGATTCCTGCGGTGGGGTGATCGAGTGCGTGGTGCGGCGGCCGCCGCCAGGGCTGGGCATGCCGGTGTTCGACAAGCTGGAGGCGGATCTGGCCAAGGCGGTGATGTCACTGCCAGCCACCAAGGGCTTTGAGATCGGCTCCGGCTTCGCCGGAACCCTGCTGCGAGGCAGTGAGCACAACGATGCCTTCCTGCCCACCGCGGATGGCAGCCTGCACACCGCCACCAACAATTCCGGTGGCATCCAGGGCGGCATCAGCAACGGCGAGGAGATCTGCCTGCGGGTGGGCTTCAAGCCCACCGCCACGATCCGCAAGGCCCAGCAGACGGTCACGCTGGCCGGGGAGGCCACCACGCTCGAAGCCAAAGGACGCCACGATCCCTGCGTCCTGCCGCGCGCGGTGCCGATGGTGGAAGCCATGGTGGCCCTGGTGCTGGCCGATCACCTGCTGCGTCAACAGGGGCAATGCAGTCTCTGGTGATCACGCTGATGCCGGGGCCGGCGGCAGGAGGGCGGCCGCCCGCTGGTAAGCAGGCAGGCTCCCTCAGCTCGTGGTGGGCACAGCTTTCCGCTGAGGCTGCCACGCCCACAAGGTTGGCTCAGGCCTGAGAGAAGGGCAGCCATGGCCCGGTGTTTGCAGGACTGTCCGGATCATCTGCGTTCTTGGCTGAGGCGGCTGCTGAAGCCAGCTTGAGGGCCTGCAGCAGCAGCGCCAGCTGAGGGTCCAGGCCGGCCTCCCGGCCGGCGGTGAAGAGGGCCGAACCCAGGGTGACCGCCTGCACCCCAGCCGCCAACCAGACGGGCACATCAGCAGGGCGCAGGCCACCGGCGGCGATGCAGAAGGGCAGCGGAGCCAGGGGACCGGCCAGCAGGCGCCAGTAGCCCGGGCCGAGCGCCGCCGCCGGAAACAACTTGACCAGGCCGCAGCCCAGGCGCCGGGCAAGGTTCACCTCCGTGGGGGACATCACCCCTGGCACGAGCACCAGATCCAGCCGTGCCGCCTCGGCCAGCAGCTCGGGGCACAGCAGCGGCGACATCGCATAGGACAGACCAGCCGCACGCACATCGGCGAGGGCAGCGGCCGTGGTGATCGATGCTGCTCCCAACAACAGGCCGGGAAACTGGCCTCGCAACGCCTGGCACTGCTCCACCCAGCCGGACTGGGGCGACCAGGCCACCTCCACATGCCGTACACCCGCTGAGGCCAGCTGCTCCACTTGCCAGTGGAGTGCGGCGGCGTCAGCGCAGCGCACCACGGTGAGCAGGGGCTGCTCCCGCAAGGAAGAGATCAGCCCGCCAGCGGCGGGCCCCCAATCCGCAGCCCCAGACAGGAGCTGCGGAACACCTGCTGGCTCAGACGTACTCGGCGACCCGCACATCGCTGCGGATCAGCAGCTCCTGCAGCTCCTCGGCATCCACGGTTTCCTTTTCCACCAGGATGTCGGCGAGTTCGTCGAGCACCGAACGGTTGTCGGTGAGCACGCCCTTGGCGCGGCGATAGGCCACTTCCACCAGTTGCCCTACCTCCTCATCGATGGCGGCGGCGGTGTCTTCGGAGAAGTCGCGCTCGGCGGCGATGTCACGGCCGAGGAACATGCCGCCCTGGGAGCGACCGAGGGCCACAGGACCCAGCCGATCGGACATGCCGAAGCGGGTGACCATCTGGCGGGCGACACGGGCCACCTGCTGGAGGTCGTTGGAGGCACCGGTGGTGACTTCGTCTTCGCCGTAGACGATCTCTTCGGCGACACGGCCACCCAGGGCGACAGCCATCTGGTTCTGCAGATAGGCGCGGGAATAGAGACCCGATTCCATCCGCTCTTCACTGGGGGTGAAGAAGGTGAGGCCGCCGGCCTGGCCGCGGGGAATGATGCTGATCTTCTGCACCGGGTCGTAGTCGGGCATCAGGGCGCCCACGAGGGCATGGCCCGCTTCGTGATACGCCACGAGGCGCTTGCGCTTCTCGCTCATCACCCGGTCTTTCTTCTCGGGGCCGGCCATCACGCGCTCGATCGCGTCGTTGACCTCATCCATCGACACTTCGGTGAGCTGGCGGCGGGCCGCCAGGATCGCCGCTTCGTTGAGCAGGTTGGCCAGGTCGGCGCCGGTGAAACCGGGGGTGCGGCGAGCGACGCGGTCGAGGTCGACATCCTTGGCGAGGGTCTTGCCGCGGGCGTGGACGCCGAGGATCTGCAGCCGGCCCGCGTAGTCGGGGCGATCGACCACCACCTGGCGATCGAAGCGACCCGGCCGCATCAGCGCTGAATCGAGCACATCGGGGCGGTTGGTGGCCGCCACGATGATGATGCCGGTGTTGCCCTCGAAGCCGTCCATTTCGGTGAGCAGCTGGTTGAGGGTCTGCTCCCGCTCGTCGTTGCCACCGCCGAGACCGGCGCCGCGCTGACGGCCCACCGCGTCGATCTCATCGATGAACACGATGCAGGGGGCATTCTTCTTGGCCTGCTCAAACAGGTCGCGCACGCGGCTGGCGCCCACGCCCACGAACATCTCCACGAACTCCGAACCGGAGATCGAGAAGAAGGGCACGCCGGCCTCACCCGCCACCGCCTTGGCGAGCAGGGTTTTGCCGGTGCCGGGAGGGCCCACCAGCAGCACGCCTTTGGGGATCTTGGCGCCGACGGCCGTGAAGCGATCGGGGTTCTTGAGGAAGTCGACCACCTCGGTGAGCTCGAGCTTGGCGCCCTCGATGCCGGCCACATCACCGAAGGTGACCTGGGTCTGCGGTTCCATCTGCACCCGGGCCTTGCTCTTACCGAAGCTCATTGCCGGGTTGCCACCGCCGCCCTGGGCGCGACGCAGCAGGAAGAAGAGGCCGCCGAGCAGGAGCAGGGGGAACAGCAGGCTGCCGATCGCCTGTTGCCAGGCCGCCGGTTCGCGGCTGGGCTGCACGGCGATGTCGACGTTGTTGTCGGTCAGCAGCTTCAGGAGGTCCTTGTCAGGGGCGAGGTTGACCACCGCGCGGCCGCCATCGTTTTCGACGATCTGTGCGGTGCCGCGGTCGGGGGAGATGAGCACACGCGACACCTGCTTACCTTGCACCGCTTCAACGAAGTCGCTGTAGCGGAGGGTGCGGGGGGCGTTGGCCGGGTTGGGCCGGTCGAGGAAGGCCGTTCCCACGGCGATCACCACGACGGCAAGGAGCACATAGAGCCCCGCATTGCGCCAGCGCTTTTTCACCCTGTGTGCTCCTGATGAGATGGAAGTAACGGAATGTTAATGGGGCGGCAGGCCGTCAGACGGCGCGCAGGACCTCCACCACGCTACGGAAGGCAAACCATTCCGGGATCTCCTCGCCGCTGCGCAGCATCTGACGGAACTGGGTGCCGCTGAGTTTCTTCACATGCAGCCCGCGGGCCTCGGCGTGCTCTGCGGTCACGTAGCCCTCCTCCTCGGTGTACACGAGGTTGAGCGACGGCACCGTTTCCATGCCCAGCTCGGTGGCCTGGTCGCGGGCGAAATCCTGCGCCTGGTAGGGGCCGTAGAAGTCGTCGCCGGTGAGGGACGATTTGCAGCCGGCCATGTCGCGGCCGATGATGAAGTGGCTGCAGCCGTAGTTCTTGCGGATGATCATGTGCTGCAGGGCCTCACGCGGGCCGGCCATGTGCATGGCGTAGGGCAGATAGGCCCAGCGGATGCGGGGGTTGTCCACCTCGGCGGCCAGCCGCTCATACGACTGAAAGCGCACCTCGCCGGCGATGTCGTCTTCCTGGGTGGGGCCGCAGGTGGGATGCACCAGCACCACGGCATTGGCGCTCACGTTGGTGGCGTGCAAGGCACGGGTGAACAGCTCATAGTGGGCCCGGTGGATCGGGTTTCGGCACTGGAAGGCCACCACGTCTTCGCTGGCGGGCAACTGGCTGCGCACCTCGGCCGGCGTCTGGCAGGGAAAGACCCGGCGGGGCAGCTCCAAGCCCTGCAGCATGCCGCCGAGGTAGAAGCGCCCGCGCTCGCCGCAGATCATGCGCACCGCCGGGTGCTCGATCGAAGTGGTGCCGTAGCAACCGGCCGCCTCACGCACCTTGTCGGGCTCCCAGCGGCTCTCGACCGTGAGCACCGCCAAGTCCTGACCGCGGTAGGTGAGCAGCAAGCGATCGCCCGGGGCGATGGTGTCATCGTCGGTGTCCATCACCACCGGCAGGCCGAACAGCAGGCCCGAGGTGGTGCGATGCCCGCTCACCACAGCGTGGTAATCCTCTTCGTGCATAAAGCCGCGCAGGGGCGAGAAGCCGCCCACCATCAGCAGTTCCACGTCGCAGGCGTTGCGATCGGAGCACTCCAGCACCCGATCCACACCGGCCTTCACCGCCGCCACCTGCTCGGGCGGCACGCGCAGATCAACGAGCGTGCCGCCGTGGGGCGCGATCCCATGAACCATGGGTTGGCCGTCAGCGGAAGTGGTTGAGGTCACGGGCAGCGACATCAGGGAATGGAGAGATTCTTTCAGAGCACCCTTGCCTGGGTGGTGAACAGGAGAGCCCGGCCCGATGGGCTCAGCGGTGGGGCGTCCGGAACGCCCGCGCCGATGGGAAGGGACGAAAAAGCCCTTCCGGAGCTGTCTCCGGAAGGGCTTGGCGAAATGCGGAAGGCCCGGGCCTGGCTCAGGCCTCTTCGAGGCGTCCGAACAGCTGGCCGGTGACCTTCACGTCGACAGCCTGCTTGCCGCCCATGTCGGTGTCGGAGGGCTGGATCGCCGTGAACACCCCGGCGAATTCACCGGTGGCGCTGTCGACCTTGGTGATCGAGAGGCTCATGGAGCCGCGACCATCGATGTACTGCTTGGTGTTCTCCTTGGCCAGGGCTTCGTCGTCACCGGCCGGCACCAGGCCCATAGCGCTGCTGTAGCCGGTGGTGAGTCCACGGCCCTTGGGATCCAGGAAGTTGCTGGTGCGGTAGCTGGGGGTGCGGTAGGTGCCTTCGAAATCGGTGCTGGTGCTGATCGCGGCTCCGTTGGAGGTGGCGAGCAGCTCCTTGCTGGAGAAGGTGAAGGGCACTTCCTCACCACCGGGCATCAGCACGGTGATCGGCTGGAAGTCGATGCCGCCGAGCTCCTTGAAGGTGAGGGAGTCACCGGAGACGGTCAGATCGCCATACACCTGATCCAGGCTGGAGGTGTAGCGGGTGAGGATCTTGCCGGCCACGAACTGGGCTTCCTGCCGCTTGTTGGCGGGTTCACCCTTGACGAACACCTCGCTGGGGTGGAGGCAGATGTCGCGAAGCTGATAGCGGGCGCCGGAATCGAGGGGAATCGTGCCGCGCGCAGAATCGGGAAGGGTGGGGCAGTCGTTGGCCTTGCCGGTGTTGACGATGTCTTCGTAAGTGACGTTGGAGCGATCAACAGCTTTGGCACCGCCGCCGCAGGCGGTGACCATGGTGAGGCAGAGCGCCAGCACGAGTGCGAGCAGGGGTCGGAAACGCATGGGGAGAAGCCGCGCGGGCAGGGTGAAACCTTGTTAAGGCGTGCGTCGCGGCGATCCTACAGAGGAGAAACCCGGGCTCCTGCAGCGCAGTTGCGCCTCTCAACAACATGACTCACAGCAGCCCGGCCGGTGCCGGTGGGGCAGGCTCGGAGGCCGGCGGGAGCAAGGCGCCGAGGGCATCAAGCAGCTGGTGGGCCACGGCCAGTTTTCCCATCGAAGCCAGCGGCCGCTCGTCGGCGCCCGGCCCCAGCAGCCAGCCCTGGTTGGTGGCGGCGGCGAATCCTGCACCGGGCTGATCAATCGGATTGGCAAACAGCAGATCACAGCCCTTGCGCCGGAACTTGGCCCGGGCCTGGGGCAGCACATCGCCGGAATGGGCCGCGAAGCCGAGGATCCGCTGGCCGGACCGGCGCTGGCTCACCAGTTGCTGCAGCAGGTCGGGCACCTCCTGCCAGCCCGCCTGCAGGGACAGCGCCAGCTGCTCCTTGCCCAGCTTGGTGGGCAGGGGCGCTGCCCTGCGGTGGTCGGCCACCGCCGCCGCCATGGCGATCGCATCGGCTTCGGGCTGGAGGGCGAGCAGCCGCTGCTGCAGCTCAGCGGCGGTGACCACCGGGTGAAGCTGCAGCCCCTCCAGCCAGGCGGCCTCCACGCTGAGCGGACCATGCACCAGATCCACCTGCGCCCCCCGCAGGCGGGCGGCCTGAGCCAGCAGCACCCCCATCCGCCCCGTGCTGGGGTTGGTGAGGCAGCGGGCCGGATCGAGGAATTCGCGGGTGGGACCGGCGCTCACCAACAGCCGACGGCCGCGCCAGTCACGGCTGGCGCCATGCAGGCGCAGGGATTCGAGCGCCAGTTCCAGCAGGGCCGGTTCGGCCATCCGTCCATCGCCCTGCCGGTCGCAGGCGAGCAACCCGGGCTCAGGGCCCAGCGGCAGCACCCCGGCAAAGCTCTGGAGGTCGTGCCAGTTGCGGCGCACCCCAGGGCTGCTCCACATGGCGGTGTTCATGGCAGCGGCGGCGAGCACCGGCGCCTCGGCGGCCAGCAAGGTGCTCGCCAGCAGGGTGTCACCGAGGCCGTGCACCCACCGGGCCAGGCTGCTGGCACTCAACGGTGCCACCACCACCAGATCGGCCCATTCGGCCAGTTCGATGTGCAGCGGCCGCGCCGCCTGGTGGCTCCATTGGTCGGCCTCCAGCAGGCAACTGCGGCGGCTGAGGCTGGCCAGCGCCACCGGGCTCACCAGCCGGGTGGCACTGGGGGTGAGCACGCAGCGCGTCTCGGCGCCCCGCTTGGCGAGGGCACTCACCAGGCCCGGCAGCTTGACGGCGGCGATGCTGCCACTGATGCCCACCAGGATCCGGCACCCCGCCAGGGGATCAGGACGACTGTCGCCCTCATTCCTCATCGAACGGTTCCTGATCCACCAGATGGACGTAGGGGCGGGCCAGCTCCGGGCGGTGAATCGCCAGCGCCCGCATCAGGTGCCAGTCCTGCAGGCCAGCGAAGGGGGTGGGGTAATCGTCTTCATCGAGGCGGCGGGCCAGCTCGGCGATCGCGGCTTCATCAAAGGCCTCAAGCCGCTCGGGGGTGATCGCTGGGCCACCGCTTCCCTGCGGCTGGCCGGCGGCCTCGGGCGTGGACGGAGCGATGGGGTCGGCCAAGGCAATGGAGACAGATGTCCAGATTCATTCCATCGCATCAACGGCCTGGCGGCTGCTCGCTGCCTCAACGGCCCTGCCAGCGAACGCCCAGCCGCCCCGGCAGACACCCAGGCGGCAGTGATAGCTTTTCGCCACGGGGAATTAGCTCAGCTGGTAGAGCGCTGCGATCGCACCGCAGAGGTCAGGGGTTCGAGTCCCCTATTCTCCATGTGCACCCAAGTTTTCCCAGTCGGTGACTGGATCTCACCAGTCTAACAGGGCTTTTCTGGGTAATCTGGGTGCAGACCTTGGGTGCAGCGTTGGGTGCAGGAGAAGTTCTCCACCGAGGCGTCCTCGCCGGGCGCCCAGCGCTTTGAGCTTCCGTATCTGGTGCTGCGCGGGGCGGCGAGGGCTCCTTACTACAAGCGCCGGATCCCGCCTGCGCTGCGCCCCGCTGTGGGCTGCTCAACCCTCACCCGCCGGCTGGCCGGCCCACTGGGTAGCAGGGCCTTCCACGCGGCCTACAGCCGGGCCCATGCTGAGGCTGAGCAGCTGCTGCAAAGTGCAGGGCAACCGCGGCGGCTGAGCGCCCACGAGGCTTTGGGCATCGCTGGCCGGTGGGCTCAGCAGGCTGGAGCGATCCCGTCTGACCCCGTCGGACCGGAGGAAGCGGCAGCGATTTTGGCGGCACTGCAGAAGCTGGGGTTGGTGCTGCCGCTGCCGTTGCCAGCGAACTGGAGCGGGGCAGAAGCGGCCGAGCATCCCCAGCTGGGGGGCGTGGTGCAGCGGCTGGCGCGACAGTTGGAGTACCTCGATCATCCGGGACTTGCCGGCTACCGCAGCGGGGAGCTGGTTCACGGTCCACGGCCAGCGGCAGGTGCCGCCCTGCGGGAGCTTGAGGCCATCGTGCGGGATTGCCGCCCGACACTCAGCGATTGGCTGCAGGAGGCCGCACGCCAGCTGCAGGCGCTGGGCGTCGTGGTGCCGCCCGATCAGGTCCAGGCGGCGGCCCTGCGCATCGCCAGCACTGCAACGGCCCTGGCCCGACAGAGCCAGATGATCGAGGCCGGAGGTTTCCCGCAGCCTCTCCAGTTCCCGCCACCGCCGGCACCGTCAGCCCGGGAGGGTGACAGTTTCTCTGCGGCGTTGGAGCGGTGGGCCGCCATCCGATCGCCCGCGCCGAAAACCAGGCTCGACGCAGCAGCGCGGTTCAGGGAGTTGGCTGACCACCTTGGAAGCGACCACCTGGGCGAACTCACGGCTGAGGCGGTCAGCGGCTGGCGGGGAAGCCTGCTGGCAGCCGGCACCCCGAACACCACCAGGCGAAAGCTGGCCCTGGTGCGGGCGGTGTTGGCGGTGGCCGCGGCCGATGGCATGGGGGTGGATCCGCAGGCGCTCGAGCGCTTGGCCGGGCGGGGGCTGCGGGAGGCCACCGGCACCCGCCGGCAGCGTCGCCCCTTCTCGCTGGAGGAAGCAGCGAGACTGTGGCGGATCAGCCGCTGCCAGCAGGGCCGGCCGTTGGATCGCTGGGGCTTCCCCCTCGGTCTGGCCCTCGGCTGCCGGCTGGAGGAGCTGGCCGGCCTGCAGCGTCACGACGTGGCCGAGATCGCAGGGATTCAGGTTGTTCACATTCAGCCCAGCGCAGATCGGCGCCTGAAAAGTGACAGCAGTGCAAGAAAAATCCCGGTGCCTGATGTATTGGCGCGTGAAGGTTTTGTGTCATGGGCCCTGGCGCAGCCGGATGGGTTCCTGTTCCCTGAGCCAGCACCACCGGCAGCTGACCCCAGGCGTTCGCATTACGCCAGCGTGCGCTTGGGGAAGCTGATCAGGACCCAGGCCGGCATCGAAGACACCACCGCTGTGTTTCACTCCTGCCGCCACCACGTCGCTCAGAGCCTTGTGGATGCGGGGGTGGAGCAGCGGGCCATTGAACAGTTGCTGGGCCACAGCTCGCGGAGCATGACAGCCCGGTATTCACGCGATGGACTCCCCCTCCCCCGCTTGGCTGCGGCGATGGCTGCGCGAGATTGGGGATGGGTGCCGGAGCCCTCGGACTGATCTGATGAATGAACCAGACACCCGCCGAGCTCGCCGAGCCGAGCTTCGCCAACGCCTGCCGGCCCTGGTGCGGGCGCTGCAGGAGCCAGGGATTACGCCCCTACAAATGGCCGAACTGTCAGCCGATTTCCTGGCGGTGCATGGGGCAGTGATGGCGCTGGGTGATGAACTGGATTCGGGGTCGGACTGATCAAGCCGGCCGAGTTCACCGTCGGGGCTGCAGGGGAAGGCCACGGCATGCCGGGGATGGTGGAGTGGCCCGCACGGTTTGGTTGGCTGGAGGGTCAGCCCTGAGGAGCCAGCTGGATCAGGTGCACCCCGACGCGGGCGGCGCAGACAGCGCGGAGAAGATCCTCCTTTGCAGTAGTGCGTGGGTCGAAGTCCGGGGCCAGGAAAATTTCCCGGTAGCGGCAATCGCCAAGCTCTTCGATCAACAGCACGGCCGGCTCCGGCTCCCGCGTCGGATCCTGAAACTCCTCCGCTCGGCCGGCCTCGATCAGCCGCTCCCAATGGTCCCTCAGCTCCTTGGTCCGGCAGATCACCCGGGCGCTGCGGAGCGCATTGAAGGGGCACATCGTCGCTTGGGCGGCCAGCTCCAGCCCCGCCAGCGTGGGGTGGACGGCGATCACCGATTGGTTCGCCCGATCAGCAACCAGACGGTCGAGTTCCTGCAATCGAGAGGCCCCGCGACGAGCCGGAGGGAGCGGGGTGATGTGTAACAAGCCCCGCAGCCCTGACGATTCCCGGGGCCAGACATTCCACGGCTCGGTTCCTTCGAGCAGCGCCACAATGAGGTCCCCGATCGGATCTACCAAGGGCGGCTCCACAAGGTCCGCCGCTGTGCTGGCCACCAGGGGTGGCGGTTCAGATTGGGCAAGACGAGCAGATCGCACTGTGGGTGGTGTTCTTGCGTTGACAGAAGCTTACTAGCCGGATAATATTTTTTGAGCAGTACAGGCCCGTGCTGCCGTGAGGTCGGGGTTACACCGGCAGGCCTCCGAACAACTACGCCAGGCCCTCCCCGGCAACCGCGAGGGGGAGGGGCACCAAGGGGGCATCGCGTTCATCCCAAACCCCCATGGAATTCCTTTCCGCGGGTGGGACGAACGCAACTGCAAACCTCAGTCTGCGCGTCCCGCTCGCTTACGCCGAAGCCGTCGAACTTGTCGCAGGGCATCTCGACGTCTCCACCTCGCACCTTTTACGCAAGGCGGTAGAGCAATACGTCGCCGCGAGCGATGAGGTTCCTCCCGGTCTGATCGAGGGCCTGCTCACTCAGGGCTCAAAGATCCGCAGCTTTCCGCGTCGCCGGCGTCTGCCCGTCTCCCTCACCGCCGGGGAGGGCTGACCGATGGCTCCCACAAACAGCAGTGCCCGGGGTGTGATGACCCCGGGCACTGCCTCGGCCCACGGCCGAAACGGGTTTGGCTCCCAGCAGATTCTGCCAGAAGCGCCCGTTCTGCAGAAGGTGCAGCTCACCCCCGACCAGAAGCAGGCGTTCGACCTGCTCGCCCCGATCTTCAGGGGGGAATCGCCAGGCGCCAGGGCAGTGTTGAGCGGGTACGCCGGCACCGGCAAGACCCTCCTTGCGGCGAGGCTGATCGGCTTGGCGATGGAACGGGTCCCCGGGGCTGAGGGCGAACGCGACCCGCGAGGGCGGTGGCAGACACTCCCCGCCGTGGTGATCGCCGCTCCGACCCACAAAGCCAGCCGCCAGCTGGAGCGGGCATTGGCCGGCTACGGGCTCGATCAAGTGAAGGTCACCACCCTGCACTCCGCGTTGGGCTTGCGCCCGTTTCGTGATGAAGGCGTGGAGACTTTCCAGCCAGACCCCGGCGCCACCTGTCTGATCGGGGACGACACCGCCCTGGTGGTGCTGGATGAAGTCTCGATGGTCTCCGCTGCGCTGGCCGGCCAGCTGGAGGCCGCCATGCCGCAGGCTTCCGCCCTGGCGGTCATCGGGGATCCGGGCCAGCTGCCGCCGGTGGAGGATCCCGCGCCCTGCCCCCTGTTCGAGGCCCCGGTCCGCGCCCACCTCTCTCAGGTGGTGCGCCATGCCGGGCCGATCTTGCAATTGGCGACTGAAACCCGCGAGCTGGGCAGTGGAAGGCCACCGTTCATCTCGCGCCAAGGGGGCCACAGCACCGTGGTGGCCCATGAGAACCTCGGCTCTTGGCGGAGGGAAGTAGTCCGGCAGGTCCGCATCGCCGCCCGCAACGAGGACATCGACGCTGTCCGGGTTCTGTGCTGGACGAACGTCGCGGCCGACAAGCTCAACCAGCTGTTGCACCGTGCCATCTGCGGTCCGTCCACACCGCCATGGGTACCCGGGCAGCCGGTCGTCTCCACTGGGGTGATTGCTGGGCCAGGCGGGGCGCCGCTGGTCGGCTCCACCTGCGAGATGAGGCTGGTCAGCGTCACCCCCGACCAGGGGGCGGTGGCCGGCGATGAGCTGCCGGCGGTCCGCGAGGCACTTTTGGGCAAGCGGGAGACCAAGGCCGGCGTGCAGATCGCGCCGTGGCAGTGGTGGGGAATCGAGGCCCACGTTTCCGGCACCTGGGGGCGGCGCATCTCCTTCCGGGTGCTCTGCCACGACCACCTGCAGAGCTGGCGCAAGGCAAACAACATCATCGCCGCAGCGGCCAGGGCGGAGAAGGAGGCCGGGAACGAGGCGGGCGCAAAGGAGCTCTGGGGCATGTACTGGCGCCGGAGGGACGCCTTTGGAGGCATCAGTCCGGTCTGGGCCATGACGATCCACAAAGCCCAGGGCTCCACCTTCGAGCGGGTGTTCCTGCATCCCGATGTGGGCCGGAACAAAGACGCTGAGGCGCTCAATCGGCTCACTTACGTGGGCATCACAAGAGCGGCCCTGGCCCTGCATGTGGTGGCCGAACAGGAGGCCAAAGCCAGAGAGAGCCGCGTTGCGGAGGTGGCGGCATGAGCAGCAACCCCAGCAACAGCACCGTCAACCACTACGGCCAACCCCTCAGCGAGGCGGCGAGGGATTGGCTGCGCAGCTGCGCGATCGACGACCGGCGGATGACGGGGATCACCCGCATCGAAACCTTCGACGATTTGCCGCCGGAGTTCGACTCCTGGGGGATGAAGGCAGTGCCCAGCAACTGCTTCACCTGGACTTCCGCTTCTGGCAACGTCACGCGACAGCTGCGGCCCGACAGTCCACCCCTCGGGGAAGACGGCAAGCCCATCAAATACCTGTTCCCAAAGGGTTCTGGTGGGCGGGTTGGCATCCCCCCGGGCTTCGAGCAGCACCAGAGAGATCGGCGCATCCCCCTCCTCCTCGTCGAGGGCACCAAGCAGCTCTTGGCCGCCGCCAGCAACATCTCCGAGGACAACCCGATCGCCGTTCCGTGCGGCATCGCAGGCTGCTACGGCTGGCTGGAAAAGGACAAGCAGGGGGACAGCAGACCCAGCCGCGACCTGGAGCACCTGGCGCTCGAAGGACGTGAAGTGCTTGTTGGCTTCGATGCCGATGTGACCACCAACTACAACGTCTATTCAGCAGCGAAGCGGTTGAAGGAACACCTGCTGACAGTGTGCCTGGCGAAATCGGTTCGGTTCCTGGAGATCCCCGGCGGAGGGAAGGATGGGATGGACGATCTGCTGGGCCGCACCCCACTGGACCGCAGGCCAAGGGTGATCCTCAAGATGATCGAGGATGCCCAACCTCTGCCCAAAAGCGGGCCGCGCCGCCCAGCGAAAGATGGCAGCGGCTTCTTCAGTCCTGAGGGGAACCTGCGCACCCAGACGCTGTGGGAGTACCTGCAGCAGGAGCACCACCTCGCAATGGCTGGCGATCAGTCGATCGCTGTCTACCGCGATGGCGTCTACCTCAACGGCAAGAGCCGCTGCTTTGAGCGTGAAGTGGGGCGAGTACTGGGCGACTACTTCAAGCAGGAGCACTTCAACACCGTGCACAGCTTCGGCCTGGCGGATCTCAAGACCTCTGGCCGAGAAATCCCCCTGAAGCAGTCCCGCCTTCGGATCAACTTCAGGAATGGCCTACTCGACCCCATGACGGGGATCCTGCATCCACATACCCCGAGGCATCTGACGCTGATTCAGTGGCCATTCAGCTGGGATCCGCAGGCTGCCTGCCCGACCTTCGATCGCTGGCTTGAGGAGCAGCTTCCTGGCCAGGGGCCGGCGCTGCTCGAATACTGCAGCCAGATGCTGGATCAGAGCACCTACCCGAGCTGGATGGTCTTCCTGTGGGGGCCCAGCAAGTCCGGAAAGTCAACCTTCCTCCGTCTACTGCGGGCACTGACCGGGCCGGTGTTGTCCAGCAGCGTCAGCCTCCATAGCCTGTCCGCCAAGGGCACCGGCGAGGGGCGGTTTGCTCCTGCGCGGCTGTTCGGGAAGGTGTTGAACGCCTTCGCCGATCTCAGCTCTGACGACCTTGGCGACCTCTCCGTCCTCAAGTGCCTCACCGGCGGAGATCCGATCCACGCCGAATACAAGGGAAAGGACGGCTTCGACCTGGAGAACATGGCGATGTTGGTGTTCTCCGCAAACTCGATCCCAGCCGTCAGCGAATCGAGCAAGGCCTACCTGGCCCGATCCGCGGTCTTTAACTTCGCCAACAGCTTCATCGGCAAGGAAGACCCAGGGATTGAGGACCGCATGATGCAAGAGCTCCCCGGCATCATGCGGCGGCTCACTGAGGCGCTGATGGCCCGCAAGTGCCGGGGGCGGCCACTGCCCTGCGATGAGGCGGCAACCGAACAGTTCCGACTGGCCAGCGACAAGGTGGCGCTGTTCCTCTCCGAGCGCACCAGGCCAGGCAATCGGTCCAGGCGCTGCATCACCAGACCTGACCTCTATCAGCAATTCGTGGAGTGGTCGCAGGAGGAGCAGGGCAACAGGAACGCCAGGGTGCTGGGCAAGCAGAAGTTCAACGCCAGAGTTGAGAACGCGGGGGTGGAACTCTTCAAGCCAGCCGGCGACGTCCTGCGCTGGAACCTGCTTCCCAGCGACTCCGAAACTGCCGAGAACGACCCCCCAAAACTGCCGAGCTTCGGTATCCCCGGTGGGGTGGCGGCTGGTCAGGCGCCCCCCAGCGGACCCTCGGCAGTTTTAGGCCCTCAAAACTGCCGAGGGCAAAACCCAGCGGTGGAGCGGAACCTGCGCATCCCCTCGGCGGTTTCGGCAGTTTCGCCCTACTCCTCCCCCCCTGGTAATCAACTTGAAGAAACACCAGGGAACCAAGAGTGGGTAGAAACTGCCGAAACTGCCGAAGGGTCGGTGGCTCCCTTCTCGGCATGGGTGACCCCGATCGCACCTTCTGGTCCCACGCCAGCCGGTACGCGGACCCAGCTCGAGCTGGTTGAGGACGCCCTGGCGGAGCTCAAGCTCGCCCCGTCACACCCGGACGCCCGTAATGCCGCCTACCACCACCTCGGCGGCGCCGTGCCCCGTCAGCGGGTGGCGGCGATCGTGCATGAACTCACCGAGGCCGAGAAGGAGCTTCAGCCGGACCTGTTCGGCCAGGAGGAGAGCTGAGTGATACAGCTGCCACTAGGTACCGTGCAGCCCCTCGCCAGCCGGTTGGCACCCCCACCTGCATCGCCCTTACCGCTGCAGAGTTGCATCGGTGGCGGGCGATTGGCGGGTGATCAATACTGCGCGCGATGATTGGATGATGGCTATCAGCTCACCAGTACAAGGCTCGGGGCGGTCGGAGGAGCTGGAGTGCCCCAAAGACCTTCCAGGTCTAGAGGGCCTTGAGCATCTGCTGGACCACAAGCACCCCTCAGAACGCATCAGCGGCGAGGTCTTTGGAATGCTCTGGCTGGCAGGGCTGCAGGAGGTGGTGGCCCTGGTCGCTGCGAAGCAGTTGGGGACCGAAGACCTGCTGACTCTTCTCAGCCTGGCGAGCTTGATGCAGCTCCCCAGCGGCAAGATCCAGATCACATCAACTGAGTTGGCGTCGTTGATGAAGCGCCAGCCGGGCCGCACCCGTGGGGCCTTGAGCCGCCTACGCCGCGAGGGGTTGGTAGCTATGTGGGCTGACCCGCGGAACAAGCGGCGCCGCGGCTACCTGATCAACCCCAGATTGTTGTCCGTGGGTGGCGCAACTCGCCGGGGGTACACCATCAGGCTGTTTGAGGCAGACCGCGTCCAGCCCGCAGGTGGCAAGACGGTCGCCACCCCCACGGCAGCCGACAGTGTCCGATTGACCGCTGGCGACAGCATCGGGGCCCAGGAGGTTCCGAGGGCGCCCAGCGGCTTGAAGCCGCCTGGCTGACGCCCGGGCGATCGGCTGGATCAGGTGCTGCTATGGCCACCGCCGCCAACTTCCCGCCTGAATCAAGAGATAGGCGACGGCGATAACGACGACGAAAAAGTCCTGCAGGGGTGACGCAATCAGGGCAAGGCGAAGGACTTCCAGGAGAAGAAGAGTTGACGACATGACGACTCATGGCGAGGTACATCTCAGGGTTCCCCGTCCGAAGTTCGCGTCAGCATCATTGCCGTCTAGGCCCAGAAAATCCCCGCCTATGGAGAGGCGCGAGGCCATGGGCACCCCTCCCTGTGTAGCGAGCAGCAGCAGCCCCTATAGCGCCGGGAGGGTGATGGCCATTCAGGGTTCATACAGTCATGGATCACCCATGGGCTGTAACGCTGACCGGCTGAGAGGATCAGCCGGGATCCGTGGCCTCTTGAACCTCTGGGGCCTTAGTAGCTGCGTCGGCCGGGGGATCTCAGGTGCATCTGCTTCCAGAGATAGGCCGCCATGTGCGGATCTATCAACTCCAGCAGTCTGATCACGTGTGGGTTAGACGTGCTGCCAGAGAGGCCCAGGAGCCCATAGAAGGGATGAACCCCTCCATGTGGCCAAGGACAGTTGGTGTGCTGATTCGACATTTCCCGCGCCTGATCTGCTTGGAACATGACCAGGGTATGGGTGCAAGCCCAAGACTTTTTGGCTCACAGGCATGCACAGAATCTTCGTCGCCACGTTGGCGAGGTTGCCAGCGGCGCCAGCCTCTCAGCGTTCAGATGACACTGGCAGAGCTCACGCCTGAGCAGATCGAGCGCAACATCACGATTCCAGCTGAGCACCAGACCGGGGCCGCAGGCGTGGAGCTCACCCCTGAGGTGCAGGCCATGACAAGCCACGAGTTCGCCCAGCACTGCATGCGGATGTCCCAGGAGAGCGTGAAGTCGGAGCTTCTGGCCAAGCGGGACTGAGGGGAGACCGACCGAGGAGTCCGCGGATGCTTGCCAAGCCTCAGATCGGCGCCCACGGCCCGACCACCTCCTCCCCTGCCGCCTCGCGCTCGGCCAGCTCCAGGTTCAGGTCCAGGAGGTTGCTGAGAATGTCTTCGCTGGCCTTCCACCCATAGGCCTTCAGCACCAGGGCATCGAGCGCCTGGTGGAGCTTGGCGAGTTGGCTGGCGGGCTCCAGATCATCAAGACTGCGACGTTCAGGGCAGGCAAGGTATGAGTTATAGAGAACGCTAATCCCACACTGCCTCTGAAGCATGATCCCATTTCTATAGCTATTCAGCCCTGCCATTGTCTGGCGAAGATCATCCACCACTGAAGAGGTAGCCGACTGAGGAAATGGAAACGTTTCAAAGCAATTTGTATGTGTATACCGAATATCCGCCTTCAATGTTGAAGCCTGCGAGGAAACCCACGTCCTGTGAAGACTTGAGGTTAGGACTGCTTGGACATAGAGGTCCGATGAAGCAACAACAGTAGTAGAGTCGCCTGGCAGCCAGTGCTGTTCAGCAATCAGAGGGATAAACCACTTTGAATGCCTGGGAAAGCATATAGATCCACTACTGATAGCAATTGCCTCTCGCATCGCTGGCCGTTTCTCGCCAAACTTCCACCAGTAAATACGTGTCACCTCCCGCCTGTTCTTATCGCGGAATGGCTTGGAATATGCTTTTACATGCGAAAATGGAATCGAGTAGCTTTCCGCTTCTTCAAGGCTCATGTTGTTAAAATCAATAATCCATCTCCTCGGCGTTGCCAATGGCGACCCGGCTAAGTCATCTGCCGTAAGAAATGGTCTAAGCACCTCCGTGTTGCTTGGATTGCAATCAATCCACTCAGCGGCCTGCTCAGGACTCACAGCAAAGCCATCCACCCCAACTGGGATAATTCCTTGGAATGCAATCCCCTTGTTTGCGCTTAGTCTTGGAGCTCTTGATGTGTCAAGCGCAAAGCTAAGTGAGGTACTAATCGAATCCACCAGCACTCCATCGAGGAGGAGTTTTGACGGCTTCTGCTTGCTCCAATTAACTATACTTACATGAACCCTTGCCTCCCCTGACCAGGGTTGCGATGAGACTGCTGAGTGAATGTATCCACCATTGTCGCGGACATAGTCAAGAGCAGCTTTTCTACTCTTTCCTTGTCGTATAGAGTTGGTCGCAACCAATCCAGCCCTCCCGTCACTCATCAGACTTTCATGAGCGATCCTGAACCAGTAGGAGCAGAAATCAACGCTGTCACTTATCTCTGGAAATCGCTCAAATAGTCGACCCACATACGTATCACCAAACGCGAGCCTGATGTTCTTGCCACCCAAGAACGGAGGATTCCCTACATAGGCATCCGCCTTCGGCCATGACGTGAACAGGGCATCGGCCACCCTGATGTTGTTGTCGAGGTTGTCGAGCGGCAAATCTCGTTCGGTGAGCCCTAGGCGATCGTTCGCCACCTTGCGGGCGATCATCAGCGTAACCCGGGCCAGTTCCACAGCGAATGGGCTGGTATCCATGCCGAAGAACTGCAACGGCGTCACCAAGCCCAGCACCGCTTGGTCCTTCTTCGCCTTCGAGGTGCGCCGCTCATCGATGCGCATCAGGATCGACACCTCCAGATCCTTGACGGCGTTGTAGCCCATGTAGAGGAAGTTGCCGGAGCCGCAGGCCGGATCACAGACGCGGTACTGCGTCAGCGACTGCCGCAGGCCCTCCAGTTCAGCAATGCTCCCTGCCTTGGCGATCCGCTCCTCCCAGGGCTCCACGATCGTGGGCCGGATGATCTGCAGCATGTCCACCTCACTGGTGAAGTGCTGACCATGGGCGTGGCGGGTGGCAGCATCGCTGCTTGCCTCAAAGATGTTCCCAAAAATGCTGGGCCGCACCTGCTTCCAGTTCTCCTGGGCGCTGGCGCTGAGCAAGTCCAGCTCCGCTGCTTGGAGTTCCAGCCTGGGGGTGCTGGCGAACAGGCCGCCGTTGAAATAGGGGGTTCCCTTGAACTGGCCGCCGGGTGTCACCCCTTTGGTGTTCATCTCGGTGAACAGATTACCGAGCACGTCGTAGCTGCTTTGGCCGCCATGGCAAGCATCAAGGGCCAAGGTGAATTGCAGGTTTGGCAGCAGATCACGGTCTTCGGCGAACATGCAGAGCACGCACTGCAGCACGAAGCGCTGGGCTTCCAGCGCTGTGAAATCTCCGCTGGCCTCGCCTCGTTGGCGGAGCCGGCCAAACAGCTCCCCCATGCTGCGGGCCTGGGCCTCGGTGACGGCGATCTGGTTGAGGCCGAAGTGCACCGGTTGCTCGCTCTTGCTGAGGAAGGCAAGGGAGGACGACTGGCTGGCCAGATCGGCCACCAGCAGCTTCACCAGGGGTTCATCCACCAGCTGGTTGAAGTCGTAGACCCACAACTCATCGAAGTTGCAGAGCACCGAATAGATCGGCTTGGGCGTGAGGTAGATCCAGTAGCGCTGCAGTTGGGGGAAGTGGGGGCCAAGTGCCTTGCCCCGGCTCTTCATCTCAATCAGCACCGTTGAGCGCGTTCCCTCGATCAGGGCGTCCGCTTTCCCCATCCCTCCAGCGAGGCTGCCCTTGTGGATTTTGCGCTCGAAGGTGACGCCTGCCTCTACCGAATCGGCCCAGCCCCAGGCCTGCAGCAGCCGGTTCACATAGGTCTGAGCCTCGCTGTCCTCATCCCCCCGAATCGAGGCCACCCAGTCGGCGAAGGTCTGCAGGGCCTGGGGGGTGCTCAATGTCATTCCTGGTCGTCAATCCGCAGATTGTGGCCGAAATTGAGGGCAAGGAATGCGCCGTCTTCTGGCTTGAATCTTTCTGCTGCAATGCGGGCTGCGCGTTTGCTGTTAGTGCTCCCATCCCTACAGCGGTTCAGCTCGTTGCTCATCCCATTTCAGGTTCAGGCAGTGCTTTCCGCGCCCTGAACCTCCGAGCTCGTTCGCGGCCCTGCGCCCTGATTCGCTCTGGATCGGCACTCCTTGCCCTCTGGCCCCGTATGCGCTCTGCCTCCAGTCCCGCCGGGGAGAGGACCCAGCAGCTCCAGCAGGTGTCGTCTCCCTGCCGGTCCTGCCGCTGCCGGCGATCGAGCAGCAGCCGGGCGCCGCAGCTGGAGCAGGTGGGCAGGGTCTCGCCGGCCCGGAGTCGGGCCCTCCGGCGGGCCTGGCGTTCTGCAGCTGTGGAGACCATTGGCCCATTGTCACGGAGCCCGACGCCCGCAGCCACCAGCGCCCACCGTGCCAGTCAGCGAGCCAGGCCAGTGCGTTGGATCTCTGCGCCCCTGCAGCCTTAAGCGCTCCTGGCTGGTTGCAGGGGTCAGCCTTCGCCGCTGTTCAACAAGCGGTGCACCGCTGACGATGAAGCCTCGATGGCCGCGGCGATGGATCGGACGCTCTGCCCCTCGGCCGCCAGCCGCCGCACCAGCTGGGCCCGGCTGCCGCTGATGGATGCCCGCCGCCCGCCTGTCTTCCCCTCGGCACGGGCACGGGCCAGGCCGTCCATAGTCCGCTCGCGGATCAAGTCGCGCTCGAACTCACCGATGGCGGCCAGCATCGTGAACAGGAGCCGGCCGGCCGGGGTACAGGTGTCGATCTGTTGATCGAGCACCACCAGGTCGATGCCGCGCTGCTCCAGGCCCTGGGCGAGCTCCAGCAGCTCCCGGGTGCTCCGGGCCAGCCTGTCCAACCTGACGGCCACCAGGGCGTCACCGGGGCGCAGGTAGCCAATGCAGGCGGCCAGCTGCGGCCGGTCCTTGACCCGAGAGCTGATCACCTCGGTAAACACCCTGCTGCAGCCGGCGGCCTCAAGCCGGAGCACCTGGGCGCGGGCGTCTTGGTCGGTGCTGCTGACCCTGCCGTAGCCGATGCGGGCCCCCTGCTGTTCCGCAAACGGCGAGGCCTCCCCAACCGAAACGGAACAGGGTTGCGGGACAGCAGAACCCTTGCCCTTACGTGGGCGGCCAGGGCCTCGATCTGCTGTGCCGGAAACGGTCGTTTGCGGAACAGCTGCTGAGCGTGTGGTGGTGGTCACGGCGGCGGTGGTGGTGGGGTGGTGGTCGATGGGACGGCGCTGCTCAGGCCAGGGCCTCCAGCAGGTCGGCACGGCGGCCAGAGCGGGCAAGGGACCGATGACCGCCGGCACGGGCCAAGCGGCGCAGCTCGCGCACCGGCAGGGCCTCCAGCTGCGGCCTAGCTGCCCCTGTGGAGTCCTGGGCGACTGGGGCGATGGGAAGGGACTGCAGAGGCGCTGGGGCCTCACAGCGGGGCAGAGGAGCCGCTGGTGGCACGCTTGCTGCTGGCGGGGCTGGCGCTGGTGGTGCAGCTGGATCGGCTGGGCGGCAGGGCCAGGGCCTGCGGTAGCTGAGCAGGGTCAGCAGCAGGGCCAGGGCAGGTGCGAGCAGGTGGCGGGCGACGGTTTCGACGCAGAGAGCAAGCAGGACCAGGGCGACAGCGGCCAGGTCGCCTGCAGTGGTGCTGTTTGAGTTGGTCATCGTTCTGGGCCCGGCCGGGAATGAAGCGCGTCCGGCGGGCGAAACCAGCCCCGGGGCTCGAACCCGGATGCCGCCTAAACGGGCTGGCTGGTGGTCGAGCGGGCAAGGCCTTGAGCCCTGCAGGGAGGGAGCCGGCCGGCGAGTGCCAACCGGGATCCCCCCGGGCAGGGATCAGACCCGGCCCCACCCAGTGGAGTGGCGGCTGCCGACCCGATCGAGCACGAAGCGGAGGCGGAGGCGGCCCGCGTCAATGCCCCAGGTGGTGGTGGAGCCGAGCGCCGCAGTGTCGAAGCTCTCCTGGTCGCGCCAGAGCCCGAAGCCGAAGCCGGCGGGGCACTGGTCGATGTAGGTCGCCAGCTGGTGGCCAAACAGGACGGGCGAGCAGATGCCGGCGGAAGTGATGGTGCGGTTCATTGATGGGATGCGATTGAGCAGGCAGCAGTCCCGCGAGGTGGCGAGCGCAGTTCGAAGTGCTGGTGGGCGAGGTGTCCGGCGTTCGCTGCTGCCGGGACTGTTGCCTGAAACCACCGTAACGCCATGTCCCGTGACGCACATGGAAGGGATCAGCAGCAACCCTGAGGCCCACTGCGCTGCAGTCAATTACAGGATTGCTACGTTTTGCGACAGGGCTCGATCTGCCCCGCTTCCCCCTGCCCTGCTGGCTCGCTCACCAGCAGGAGCCAGACCAGGCAGGCGGCACCCGGCCACCGGCGCCAATCACTCGCCAGCCCACGCCAGACCAGGCACCCCCCATCGGGCAAGGACAGCTGGGCGGCACCCGGCCACCGGTCAGCGATCGCCTGCACCCAGGGCGGCAGGCGGCACCCGGTAGGGGGGACATGGCAGCGGGGCCGCAGTGCGATAAGCCGCCACATCACGCGACCCAAAAAATGCCAGGCCACACGGTTGAGGCTGGTTGCGCCTCGCGCTGTGACTACCCCCTCACATCACACGACCCAAAAATGACAACATACAAATGCCATTCACACTGGGAATCGAATGCCATTCGCATTTCTATCAAATACCTCAAGCAAAAGGCTGCTCACTGGTTCACTGGTGGGATATGGCTGGATTGCGTTTCTTGCCGAACTCTACAGAGCCCTGAATTCACAAAGTGATAAGTGGCGCATCGTCTTTATTTGCACGCTTGTCTTTATGTGGGCTTACCCTTACATGCCTAACATCGACCGGCAAATCGCAAAGGCAATACGGTCATTTTCCGAAGTCCTCGGCACTGGGGCGCTCATGGTTCCATTCTTCTTTTGGTTTCTGGGGATACTTATATCGTCAGCGCGGCTACTCGACAGCGCGGCTACGTCTTTGGGTGCTGGCCACAATTTGCCGGTATTCTTGTTTCTTCCCCTGATTCTATTCGCCGCCTTTACGGCAGCAGCACATCCAATGCAAGTCCTTGCAAGAAGATCGGAAGAGGAGAATAGATTGCGGAGAAGCGATCAAGACATCAATACATAACTCCATCGTCCAATGACGGCATGTTTGTCTGCCGTAATCGTTCCCCCGAGTGCGCGGGTAAGCCTTTCAGCAACCAGGCCAGTGAGAGGCCCCCTGAGGACTGGCCCAGCCCACTGGTGCACTGCCTGGCGAGCGGAGCGGAAGGAACTCAGCGGTGGGCGACGCTTGGCGCCAGGGACGAACCCCGCCGGCTGGGTGGTCCAAAGGCCGAGCGAGTTACGAACCACAGCCCAAAGCTCTTGGGAATGCCGATCAGGCAGCGCCAGGATCCAGTGGTGATCGTCGCGGTAGACCTCGAACCCTATGCCTGTGTACTGGTCCAGGAGTATATCGGTCCGCCTGGCAGAAGCCCGGCCCGCCACTTTGCTCTGCAGTTGCTGAAATAGTGCATGAAGGTGGTCGACGGCCCATCGATGATCAGTGGCCCTCTAGCACGCCTGCCACAGCTGCTGGTCCTTCTCCGGGCCCAAATCGTCCCCTTTATGGAAGGCGCCGACGATGACCTCGGTGTGGGTAAGCAAGCAGAAACTGGGCTAGTGTCAAGGCACCAAATCTTCGTAGCTGCAGAGTTCCTCTTTCTATTCATCAGTCTCCTTAGGCGGGTCATCGAGCTTGGTTCTTTGGCGAGTCGATCGAGTCGATAATGCAATAAGCAACCCTGCTACAGGGGTGACGAAGGCTGCGACACCAGACCCCGCCTTACCCGAGTCGATTAACTTAAATCCGCCGAGTATCAGCGCCGACGCCAACACTGAAACAACGACCATGGCAGCGTTTGATCGCTTTATGCTACCAGCAGCAAGCGCTTTATCAATACCAATCGCTTTTTCTTCTAGGTCAAGCGACCTATTCTCGCGTTGATGCCGATGCTGTTGCTCTCTTTCAGTAAGAGCAAAAACTCGCTCCGCACCGTTATTTATTACGTTGTCATAACTTTTTATTATTTCTGGCGGAGGAACCGGACCCTGCCAATACGACCCAAACTGCCCAGACGCTGGCGTTGCCGGATCCAAAAGCTCCGCATCTACCGGCCGCGGAGCCGACTCAATATGAGCCTCCGCCGAGGGCTCTATATCTTTTTGATTCTCAGCATCAATGAGAAGATTATCTCCTTGATCTCCTGTCGCCTCGGAGCTTCTTGTTAGATTTTCATCGACTGCCTCTACTTGGTCGTCTTCCTGATTCTTTTGCGAGTTATCATCTAATGGTGGATGCTCATTAAAACTTGACATGGCTGGTATAAATACCTCTTGCCCTAGAGAGTGCAGGCGAAATCATGTCTCCGGCGAGAAGCCTCTACCTCGTTGTCGATAGAAACTCTTGCATGCGCGAAGTCATTTCTAATCGCCACTAGATCATTCCTTAGGGCCGCGAAATCATCGCGCCAATCAGCATGGGCAGCACTCACCTCATGAGCTAATTTCGCTAAGCGCAAAGCAGCTCGTGGCGCCCCATCAAACGCATCTACCAATGCGCAAGAATCTTCCACAAGAGAAGTGGATTTCAATATTTTTGCTCTGAGCTTGACGGAAAGCGACATTTTTCTTTGGCACCTCACTCGGTGAAACGTCTTGCTTCAAACCTAGGGCAGTATCCCCTGCAAGGGGGCTCCAAACCAGTTCGTGCCAACACATCTAGAAATAAAAGCTTGGACTTACTGGACTCAACAAGTCCAAACCACTAGGGGCGGTGTCGAATCGGACGTAGCCACTAGATACAGCGGAAACATTGGGACAAAGCTGGTGCTGGAGGGCTTTTCTGCTTGCTCGGAGAAGTCGGGCAATGGTAACTCCTGACATAAGCCAAGCCGACAGGGAATCTCGGCTGCTTATGACGAAACGCTACTGGGTTTGAGAGTGGCCAGAGAGGGCGATCCGACTGGCCTGATCTCGATGCACGTAAGGCCGCACAGGCGCCCTACGGCCTCGCGCCAGCAGCTCAAGGAGCTGGGACCCATTGGCGCAGAGGGGTTGCTGCGGTCCAGACCACAGACCGGTATGGACGCACGGTGACGGAAATGCTGCGGTGCGGGCAGAGCCTGAATCTCTCGATGGTCCGCTCAGGGCAGGCGTTCACCTATCGGCACTACCTGAAGAAATGCGATGACGCCACCTGCCTGGGGGCTGAGAGTGAGGCGGGGTCCTCCCGGCTCGGTGTCTGGGCGGTGCCTAGCAGCATCACCCGGCCATGGGACTGGCGGCACAGCTGGAGAGGCAGGAGCACCTCAGCCAGTTGGCCAACTGAGCCGGCGCCTGGAGGGTCAATACAACCGAGGGCAGAGGCGACGACCTGGCGCTACCGCTGCAAGGAGATCGGCAGTTCCACCAGAGCCCACGAGGACCTTCGCCACGGGCACACCTACCTCGATCGGGAGGCATCGGGGTGGCCTGCGAGCCGCTCAGGTGAGGGCTGGTGGAGAATCGCCCCGCACCTTGGGTGCAACTTTGGGTGCAGCTTGGGTGCAGAGGGGACTCAGACAGTGAGAGAAAGACCTAGTCACAGCAACGGGTCTCAGCCGTTCTCACTGCTTTCCATCGTCTCCCCTATTCTCCATCGGCTTCTCAGACTTTCAGGCACTCCGTTCAAAGGGGCTCCGCCCTCTGCGGAGATAGGCGTAGACGTAAGACAGCTTTGCTGCAGCAGCGCGTCAGGCCTCCTCTCGCGTTCTGCCAGAGCCAGGAAGCCACTGAAGCCGCCATCGATGAGAGCCAGGCCATGCCGGCGAATGCAAAGCGGAGAGCCGGCACCCCTAAGCGATGAGGTGATGAGCCGTTGGTGACCGGACGGTTCGTTTGATTGGCTCTGTGAGCTGGCGGTGGGACAAGCCGGTCCGCAGCGCCCGAAGAAGGCCCGCCTGGCTGACGGGAGCGAATCGACCAACGGGAGCGGCTCAGCCAAGAGCGGAAAGGCTGGGCACGGAAAGGCTGCGCGCGGAAAGGCCGAGATGGGATCAGGCGCTGGCTTCTGCCTGAGCGACCGACGCTCTAGAAGTCGGCGTAGATCTTCTGAAAGGCAGCGAAGGTTTCCTGGTTGTTCATACCAGCCACGGCGATCACGATCGTGCCTATCTTGCTGCTGCAAGAGACATTCAGGGTCATCGGCAAGTCTGCGTGAGCGGCGTAGAAATCGGATTTGTCTACCACTTCATGCTCGGATGTAAACCCATGCTTGTTGGCGAGCATGGTGGCCCGTTGAACACAGCCTTCAACTGACTTGACGCCCAGGATGGCATCTGCGTACACATAGGGGACTGCCAAAGCCGGAAGTGGAAGGGCGATGGCGCAGGCCGCCAGCACGGCGCAGGGCGCCAGCCGTGCCGGGCATCCAAAGACTGACATTGCGTTCCGTGAACTCTGTACAGCCTACCCTGGTTAAAAAGATGCAGCAAAGAATGACAACAATCCAACGCATTGAGCAGCGACCCATGAGCATTGAGCACAAACCATGTTCATGGAGCAGCGCGAACCATGTCGTGAATCAGCCGCGCACCATCTGCAGACATCACCCCATCAGAGTGGTCGAGCCCATGGATTCACAGATTCATCCAAAAAGCGAAGAATCCACGGCAGGCGGCCACCTGCCCTCTTCCCCCGTCTCCACCGGTGGAGGGCGGCTCACGGACTGAGCAACTCCTGCACTGAAGAAGAGATCTCGCTCCTCAGGGATGTTCACCGCGGGGCACCAAGCACCAGCCAGAGATCATCCTCTGCTTCTCACGAGCGGGAGCCGTTCAAGCCTCACGTTCGGGAAGCCTTCAGGTCTCACGTGGGAAAAACCTTCAAATCTCACGCACGCGAGGAGCTCAACTCTCGCGGGGAAAGCTCTTCAACTCTCGCGGGGAAAGCTCTTCAACTCTCTCAAGGGCAGCGCTTCAACTCTCGTGTGCTGGAGCCGTTGAACTGGTGCTGGCATCGAGCAAGCCGGCGAGGGCGGCCTGATAGCTGTCACGGTCAGCGGGGTCGCCCACAAGCGTGATGGCACCGCTGTCGGGCCACCAGTTGAGGCGGAGGTTGGTCTGCTTTTCGTCGAAGACGAACATCTCGTACGCCCCCTTGTGCTCCCAGTGACCGGGATGGTCGAGGCTGGTGACGATGGACTTGAGCTCGTCGAGGCTTCCGTGAAACTGCACGCAGGGGGCATCCGATCCGCCCACTCTTGCAAAACGGCTGTCTCCGGCCTGTTGCCTATGCGACCTGACGCCAGGCCTCCCCTGCCGATGCGATGGGCCGCAAGGCCTCCCCGCAGGCCTCCCCACATCCTCCAACGACTGACCTGAACCATGGAATGGACCAGCGACGCCGAGCAGAAGCTCAAGGAAGTGCCCTTCTTCGTGCGCCCCGCCGTGCGGCGTCGGATCGAAGCGCTGGCGCAGGAGGCGCAGCTCAGCACAATCGATCTTGCCTTCTACGACGAGGCCCGGGCCCGCTTCGCGCGCCGCTAAGCCCGCCGGTTTCTGTGCCACCGACGCTGCGGCAGGCACGGCTGGAGGTCCTGCTCCGGTGCAGCCCTTGCCTGGCCAGCGGGTCAGGGGGGGTCGATAGGGTAAAAGGGAGCTCAGCATCCTGCCTCCCGCCTCCATGTCGCAGTCAAAGCGAGAACAGGTCGTCAGCCATCTCCGCTACATCCGTCAGGAATTGCGCGAAATGCACCAGGGCGTCATGGAAGACGGCCTGCTGCCCGAGGCCGGCGAGGTGCGCGGCGTGATGGCGCAGATGGAAGCACTGCTCGAACTGCTCGAGGGCAAGGGCGCCCGCAAGAACAAGGACGGCGACGGCTGAGGCCGGCGGTCCCTTGACAGCACCGGCGGAGGGTGCATCTTGCCGGGACGCGAAACCATCGGTTGTCTGGGGCCGTTCCCATCCCCCTGGCCCGGGCCCTGCCCGGGCCTTTTTATTTCAATCCCCTATGGATGGCGTTTGGGGGTACCCCCCACACCAGAAATGGTGTAAAAAGTGTTTGGCAGTTGTCCGGGCCAGGTGATGGGGATCGCCAGCCGTTGCTCCTGCCACCCTCTTCCGTGACCCGCCTGCAGCAGACCAGGCTTCATCGCCAGATCGGTCTGGCCGGTGAACGGCTGCAAGGTTGGGCCCACAATCCCTGGCGCCGGCTGTCTCTGCAGGTGATCACGCTGCTGGGCGGCTTCTTCATGGGGGGCTCGGTGGGCATGCTCATCGGCGCCCTCTCCTATCTGGACCCGGTCGCCGCCCTGGCCAGCGTGGCGCTGATGGAGCTGTCGGTGCGCACCCGCCGCGCCCTGCTGCAGCAGAGCGGCGACCGCCTCACCCTGCAACTGATCGATGCCGCCCGTACCGGCTTCCTCTACGGGCTGTTGCTGGACGGTTTCAAGCTGCTGTGAACGGGTCGGGTTCAGCGGCAGCCAGCAGATACAACAGCGCCATGCGGATCGGAATGCCGTTGCGCACCTGCTCTTCCACCAGGCAGCGGCTGGGATCATCCAGCAGCGCACCGCTCAGCTCCACGCCACGGTTCACCGGCCCCGGGTGCAGCACCGGCACCGGCTTGCCGCACAGCTCGAGCCGCCGGTGGCTGACGCCGTAGTGGCGGTGGTAGGTATCCAGACTGGTGAGCAGGTGCTGGTGCATGCGCTCCTGCTGCAGGCGCAGGGTCATCACCGCATCGGCGCCCGGCAGGGCCTCCTCCAGCTGACGCACAATGCGGATCGAGCCGCGCCGCTCCACCGGATCGTGCGCCTGGCCCGGCGGCGGTGCCTGCACGAAGGCCGCGAAGCCATCGGGCAGCAGCGTGGCAGGACCGCAGAGCACCACATCAGCGCCGCAGGCGGTGAGCGCCCACAGGTTGGAGCGGGCCACGCGGGAATGGAGCACATCCCCCACAATCACGATGCGCTTGCCGGCCAGGGCGGCGGGCGTGGGCGCCGTCGGCTCGAACCAGCGGGCGAGGGTGAGCAGATCCAGCAGGCCCTGGCTGGGATGGCTGTGCAGACCATCGCCGCCGTTGAGCACCGCCACCCGCTCGCCGCTGCGGTCGAGGGCGCGGGCCATGGCGGCGGGTACAGCGGCGCAGGCATGACGCACCACCAGCACGTCGGCGCCCATGGCCACGTAGGTGCGGGCGGTGTCGAGCAGGCTTTCGCCCTTGCTCAACGAGCTGGAGGCCGGTGAGAAACTCTGCACATCGGCTGACAGCCGCCGGGCGGCCAGCTCGAAGCTGCTGCGGGTGCGGGTGCTCGGCTCGAAGAAAAGGCTGGTGACGAGACGGCCCTGCAGGGCCGGCAAACGCCGCGCGCCGCTGGTGGGCAGGGAGCGGAAGCGCTGCGCCAGCTCCAGCACGGTGGCGAAGTCGGCGAGGGAGAAGGCGGAGAGATCCAGCACATGGCGGTGGCTCCAGCGGCTCATGGCAGCCCACCCGGTGTGGCCATTGCGGCGGGGCAGAAGGCCGCCGCCGGCCGGGGCGGGCGATCGCCCCGCGCGCGGCGGCTGACGCTGCGACTGGCGCGCAGATACCAGCGCCAGGGCAACTCCTGGGCCTGGGAAATGCCGATGCGGGTGGTGCACACCATCGGGTCGTCGCCCGCCTGCTCACAGCCCTGCCACCAGCGCTGAAGCGCCTCCGGGCGCGGCGCGATCCAGGCCCCCTGCGGCGGTGCCAGCAGCTGGCGGTCGTGGCAGCGGTTCAGGCCGAAACGCCGCGCCAGCAGAGCGGGGCCGGCAGCGATCCGCTCGGCTTCGCCCGGCAGGGCCACGGCCCTGAGCAGGACCCCACTGGCGTGGTCGTCGTGTCCTGTGACCACATTCACGCAGTGATGCAGGCCGTAGGTGAGATACACATACAAGCGGCCCGGCGGGCCGAAGAGGGTGTCGTTGCTGGGGGAACGGCGGCGGTGCCCATGGCAGGCGGGTTCACTCTGGCTATAGGCCTCGGTTTCCACCACCACCCCCCAGACATGGCCGCCACCGGGCAGGGCGCGCACCAGCAGGCAGCCCACCAGATCGGGGGCCACCTGCTCGGCGGGACGGGCGAAGGCCTTGAGCGGCAGGCCGGCGCCGGCCGCTGCGGGCAGCCGGTGATCGCTCGCGCACACGGCTGCGCCCGCCGGGTCGCCACCCGCCAGACTGGCGCCGGCGGGGGTGGTCACAGTCCCTGCCATTCGTCCGATCGGCTCCTTCCCTTGTCCAGCGCTCTCTCCAGTTTCAACCTCGGCACCGTGCTGCTGGCCGGCAGCGGGCTGTTCGTCCTGGCCACCCTCTACTTCGGCACCCGCGGCGGCTTCTACGACACCGACGATTACGACGGCAACGGCACGGCCCACTGACGTCGAGCCAGCGGGCGTTGTGCCTGGGCAAACCCGCCCAGCCGCGTTCAGCCCTGGCTGTGCAGCCGTTCCGATTCCGGGCAGTCGTCGGCGGTTTCCAGATCCTCCGCACTGCCGCTGCGGCTGAACGAGGCCAGCCGGGTGCTCACCGCCCCGATCGATTCCAGCCGCACGCTCTCCTCCCAGCTGTGGCGCTCGTCGTCGTCGGCCATGTCGTAGCGGAGGGTGACCAGATCGCCCACGATCTCCACCACGGTGGCCTGCTCGATCCAGCGCTGCTGATCCCGCAGGAACACCCACACCGGGCGTTTCTCGCTGCAGAACTGGTCCAGCTTGCGGTGCAACATCACCCTCCCGGCCAGCGCCGGACGAGGCCGGGTCAGGCCCGGTTGGCTTCGATCCTAGAGATGATGCACGGGTCAGTTTCATGCGGCGGCCGCGCCGCCTTTCGCCGGTGAGCACCACGTCCCCTCCTGCACCGGCCACGGCGGGCAGCCCCGCCGTTCCGGGCCCGGTGGCCAGTCATGAGGCGATCCGGCTGCAGCTGCGCAGCTGGCCGGAGGTGGAGGCCTATCTGGAGCGCTGCAAGGGGGTGATCGTGCCGCTCGGCTCCACCGAACAGCACGGGCCCACCGGCGCCATCGGCACCGACGCCCTCACCGCCGAAGCGGTGGCGCTCGAGGTGGGACGCCGAACCGGCGTGCTGGTGACGCCCGCGCAGGCCTTCGGCATGGCGGAGCACCACCTGGCCTTCCCCGGCACGATCAGCCTCCAACCCGCCACCCTGCTGGCCGTCCTGCATGACGTGGTGCTGTCGCTGGCACGGCATGGCTTCCAGCGCATCTTTGTGATCAATGGGCATGGCGGCAACATCGCCACGGCACGGGCCGCCTTCGCCCAGGCCTACGGCACCGCCGCCGCCCGCGGGCTGCCCCATGCCACCGAGCTGCGTTGCCGGCTGGCCAACTGGTTCATGGCGGGGCCGGTGATGCGCCAGGCCCGGGACCTCTACGGCGATCGTGAAGGGCACCACGCCACCCCCAGCGAAATCGCCCTCACCCTGCACCTGGAGCCCAGCCTGATCGCCCTGCAGCGCCCCTTGCCGGAAGCGGCGCCGGCGGGCCCGATCCACGGGCCGGAGGATTTCCGCCGCCGCCACCCCGATGGGCGCATGGGCTCCGATCCCTTCCTGGCCACCGCCGCCCATGGCGCGGCCATCCTCGATCAGGCCGCCAGCGCGCTCACCGCCGATCTCGAAGCCTTCCTCAGCGACGGGGAACCGGCCGACTGAACAGGTGGGCGCAGGCTAGGTTCGGCCTCAGATGTGAGCTCCGGTGCGATGAGCAGGATCGACAGCGACGACGTGCGCAAGGTGGCCAAACTGGCCCGCCTGGAGCTGCCTGAAGAGAAGATCGCCACCTACACCAGCCAGCTGGAGCGCATCCTCGATTACGTCGCCCATCTCGAGCAGGTGGACACCGAGGGCGTGCCAGCCACCACCCGCGCGGTGGAAGTGGTGAACGTGACCCGCGACGACCGGGTGGATCCCACTCCCGTGCGCGAGGAACTGCTGGGGTTGGCGCCACAGCGCCAGGGCGATTTCTTCCGGGTGCCGAAAATCCTGGCCGACTAGCTTCTTTCGCTCAGCTCACCGTGGAGCGGGGCACAGGTGAAACGGCGGTGCGGTGCAGCAGCGCCAGCACATGACGGCGAGCACGGGGGCTGGGGAAGAGCGCGGCGATCGGTCGCAGGCGGCTGCGGCGGCGCTTGTGGCTGCGGATGCCGCAGAAGATGTCGTAGAGGAAATTGATGCCGTCGTGGCGGGTTTCAAACAACCCCAGCCGCTGCGGTGAGCCTTTGGATTCGAGCAGATCCTGGGTGGCGCGGTAGGCGTCCTGATACTCGAACCAGGGAATCGAGGGCCAGAGATGGTGAACCAGGTGATAGTTCTGGCCCATGATCAGCCAGTTCATCACCCGGCTTGGGTACACCCGGGCGTTCTGCCAGCGGTTGCGCGAAAGGAAGGGGCGGTGAGGCAGATAGTCGAAAAAGAGGCCCAGTGTGACACCCACCATCAGCGCCGAAGCGAACCAGACGTTGAGCACGAACGGCAGGAAGTTGAAGCGGATTGAAGCGGCCACAATCGTGAAGAACAGGGCCCGGGCCAGACCCCACTCGAGCAACTCCCAGCGCCGCCAGAGGCGATGGCGGAAGAAAAATACTTCGTGATAGAAGAAGCGCGGCGCAATCAGCCACAGCGGCCCGAACGTGGACACGATGTGGTCGGGGTCGCGCTTGGGATCGTTCACATGGGCGTGGTGCTGAAGGTGCACCCGCGTGAACACCGGAAAGCTGAAGCCCAGCAGCAGCGCCGCGCCGTGGCCCATCACCGCATTCCAGAAGCGGTTGGGATGGGCGGCGTTATGGCAGGCATCGTGGATCACCGTGCCCTCCAGGTGGAGCGCAAGGAAACCGAGCAGCAGCAGCACCGGCAACGACCAGTTGCCCACGAACCAGCCCCAGATGCAGAGCCCGGCCAGGGCGTAGCCCGCCAGAAACAGACCCACCGTGGGATTCCACGGCTCCGGCGGGTCGAGATACATCTTCGGCACCGACTGCCGCACAGGAGCCGTGCTGGCGGAGGCGGCATGCTGTTCAGGCGGGAGGGCCAGAGCTTGTGTCATCCCCTGATCCGACGCCCTACTGGCAATGGTGAGCCCTCACCTTACGGGGAAACCGAAGGAAGGGGCGACTCGCCCCGCGGCAGCACCAGCTCCACCAGGGCACCACCGGCTGGATGGTTGCGAGCCTCCACCCGACCGCCGTGGGTGAGGGCAATCTGCTGCACGATCGCCAGGCCGAGGCCGCTGCCGGAGCGGCGGCTGCGCACCCGGGAGGGATCACCGCGGTAGAAGCGCTCGAACAGATGCTTGAGGTCAGTGTCGCTGAACCCACAGCCGCGATCGCGCACCGTGAGCTCCCACCACTGCCCCGTGCCGCTGATGCCCACGTCAATCGCGGTGCCGTCGGGGGTGTAGCGCAGGGCGTTATCGAGCAGGTTGAGCAGAGCCCGGTGCAGGCGGCTCCCATCCCCCCGCAGCGGCGCGCTTGGGCAGGCCGCAAGATCGAGGCTCACGGCGCGCTGGTCGGCCAGGGGGCGCAGGCTGCTCCAGGCCTCCGCCAGCAGGTCGCGCAGGTCGAGGCAGCGGTAGCGCTCGTCGTCGCCGGGGAGGCTGTTCTCCAGCCGCGACAACTCCAGCAGGTCCCCCACCAGCTCCCGCAACCGCTCCAGCTCACGTTGCAGCCGCTCGATCAGCACGACGTTGGAACGGGTGGCCTGGGCGGCCAGGCTGTCGCCCACCAGCAGCAGGGCCGTGAGGGGCGTCTTGAGCTCATGGGCCACATCACTCACCCAGCGGCTCTGTTGATCAAGCTGGGATTCGAGCGAGCGGCGGCTGCTGAGCCACACCGCCATCCAGCCGTCCTCTCCGGGCAGCAGGGTGGCTTCCAGCGGCTCGGCCCCGAGGCTCCACTCCACCCGCTGGGCCCGCTCCAGCCGGCGGGAGCGCTGGACTGCCTCCTCCAGCTCGGGTGAATGAACCAGCTGGCTGAGCTCTTCGCCACGCAACAGCGAATCGGCGGGCAGCTGCAGCAGATACTCAGCCTTGGTGTTGATCGCCTGGATGGTGCTGGCCCGATCGAGGGCCAGCCAGCCGTGCGGGGCCGCATTCAGCCAGGCGAGCAGCTGGGAGCGGCTGAGCGGGGGTACCGCCAGCGCACGGGCCTGAAGCGAACGGCGCCGCCAACTGGCGGCCGCCCGGGCCAGGCCCCAGCCGATCAGCACGCCGAAGGCCAGGGTGAGCAGAGACCTCACGGGAACAGAGCCCTCAACCGAAGCGGTAGCCGAAGCCTCGCACTGTGAGGATGTGTTCGGGAGCGGAGGGGTTGGCCTCCAGCTTTTCCCGCAACCAGCGGATGTGCACGTCGACGGTCTTGGTGTCCACCACGTAGTCGGTGCCCCAGACCTCATCAATCAGCTGGTTGCGGTTCCAGACCCGGCCGGGGTTCTGCATGAAGAACTCCAGAAGGCGGTATTCCTTCGGCGAAAGGTTCACATTCACCCCCTCGCGGGTGACACGGAACTCGTCGGGATAGAGGGTGAGACCCGCATGGCTGATGGCGGGGCGCACCGGAAAGCGCTCGGACGGGCCCTGGGAGCGGCGTAGCAGGGCGCGGCAGCGGGCCACGAGTTCACGCAGCCCGAACGGCTTGACCAGGTAATCGTCGGCGCCGAGCTCAAGGCCAAGCACCCGATCGGTTTCGGTGTCACGGGCGCTCACCATCAGGATCGGTGTGTGGGCATCGCTGCGGCGCAGATGGCGGCACACATCCAGGCCGCCCACACCCGGCAGCATCAGATCCAGCACCACCAGATCAAAGCCACCGCTCGACGCCTGCTGGCGGGCATCGATCTGGTTGATCGCCTGACGGCCGTTGGAGGCACACACCACATCGAAACCTTCATGGCGGAGCGCCTCTTGAAGGGTGGTTCTGATGCCTTCATCGTCATCGACGATCAGCAGCCGTGGCATGGGGGTTCCGGCCCAGGGGGCATCCTGGGCTGAAGCTAGGCCAGGCTCCTGCCGGCTCATCGGCGCTTGGGCAGATGGCTGATCACCAGATGGCGCTGCCCATCGATCTGCAGCCAGCCCTCTTCACGCAGCACGCCCAGCACGCGGGTGACGGTGACGCGGGTGGTGGAGAGGGCGCTGGCCAGTTCCTGATGGGTGAGGCGCAGGTTCAGCCGCAGGCCGGTGTCGCAGGCCTGGCCATAATCCTGAGCCAGCAATTCCAGGAAGCCGCGCACCCGTTCTTCAACGCGCCGCAGCCCCAGCAGCGACAGCATGGTTTCGGCCTGGCGGTAGCGCGACACCAGGGCCTGCATCATCGCCATGGCGAGATGGGGGGACTGCTCGATCTCAGCGCAGGAGAGGCAGAGCAGATCGGAATCGCAGATCGTGTAGGCGCCATAGGCCTGCACATTGGTGAGCGGCTCGCCGAAGGGTTCGTTGGGGCCGGCCAGGCCGAGCAGCAGTGCATCGCCGTGCATGGTGACGGCCTCAAGTTTCACCATGCCGCGCACCACCAGCCAGATGCTGTTCTTGATCAACGGCACACCGCTTCCGGCGGTGACGTGCAGCAGGTTGCGGTTGCGATAGCTGGTTTCGAGGATGTCTCGAATGGCTCCGCTGCGGCCGGCATCACGGAAAGGTGTCGAAACCATGGCCATCACCCGGGGACACCATTGAGCGTATGGAGGACTACCGACAACGAGGCAAAGGCCGGATAAGCAGTCGGTTAAGCAGCGGCTAAGGCCCCGGGCGGCGAGCAAGGCACAAGGGCTGGGGCGCCCCCAATCGGGTGCAATGTTTCGAATAGGCTGCGGGTCAAGACAAGTTCAAGACCAAGATCAACGCCCCTCAAAAAGAAAGGGGGCCGAAGCCCCCCTTGCGGTTGGGGAAGGCCGAGATGGGCCTTCCCGCTTGCGAACGCCTGAATCTGAGGATCAGGAGCCGATGTTGGCGATGGCCTTGCGGGCGCTGTTGAGGATGGCGCCGCGTAGGGGCACATAACCGAGGTCGTCGGCCTTGCCCTGGGCGGCAGGGCTGAGCAGATGGGTCATGGCCGCACGGATCGAGCTGGCCTTGGCGCCATTGCCCTTGCGGTACGCCAGCACCCAGGTGAGGGTGGCGATGGGGTAGCTGTCAGCGCCGGCCGGGTTGGGTTCTTCACCCGCCAGCATGGAGTTCAGCTTGATGTTGTTGAGGGCGGCGGCGCCACTCTTGAGGTTGGGGAGCACGAACTTGCCCGCCTTGTTCTGGACGGCAGCCGCGCGGATCCGGCCCTTCACGAACGCCTGGTTGAGGTAGCCGATCGAGCCGGGTGTGTTCTGGATGATTCCAGCCACGCCTTCGTTGCCCTTGCCGCCCACACCGACGGGCCACTTGACGGCTTTGCCTTCACCCACGCGGCTCTTCCAGGCCGGCGAGAAGGAGGACAGGGAGTTGGTGAACGCGAAGGTGGTGCCGGAGCCGTCGGAGCGGTGAACGACGGAGATCCGCCCGGGCTTGCAACCCAGTTGCTTCCAATCGTTGATCACGCCAAGGAAGATATCGGCAGCCTGCCGCTGGGTGAGCCTCAGGTTGCAACCGGGCTGGTTGAAGGCGATTGCAATCGTGCCGCCCACGGTGGGGAACTGCACCACGCCACGGCTTACCTTGGCAGCATCAGCGGCGCTGATCGGCTCATCGGTGGCACCGAAATCAACAGTGCCGGCGATGAATTGGCGCACACCAGCGCCCGAACCAACCGACTGATAATTGACCCTGGTGCCACCACCAGCGGCGAGATCAGCGAAGGCACGTTGGTAGAACGGGGCCGGGAATGTGGCGCCGGCTCCATTGAGTGCGGTCTGTGCTGTGGCCGCCGCACCGACGCCAAGAACAGCAAGAGAACCAAAAACCAGGGCCTTCTTCGCGAAGGTCATTGGAGCAGCCGGTTGAAAAGACTCCTGATAGTTAGCAGCGCCAGATGACCAGGCGTGTAATGGATCGGTTAAGAGCCTGTCAAGATCAGAGATGAAGGGAACATTCTCAGCGCGAACGGGCTGTTGATGAACGAAACAACAGATCAAATCGTGTAGAGAGCAACTCCCGCCTGCAGGCCAAGCTGTCTCTGCTGGCCACGCCGGCAGCGCCTGTCCGCACCCTCCTCCAGACACACCCCTGCCGTTCATGTCCCAGCTGCAGCAACCCTTCGAGCCCCTGCCGCCGCCGCCGGAGGCCGAGGCACTGATCGAAGTGCCGGTGGCGGAGCTGCAGCCCACCCAGATGTGCATCGGCATGGCGGAGGTGCTGCACCGGCGGGCCGATTTCCGGGGCGAACCCGACAAGCAGCGGCGCAACTACCTGCGGAAGAAGCCGGTGCCGTTGGCGCGCAGCGCTGCTGGCGGCCTCTGGATGGTGGACCGGCACCACCGCCTGCGCGGCCTGCTGGATGTGGACCCCGGGGCAACCGCCTACGGCTACGTGGTGCGTCAGCTCGACCACAGCGACCGGCCCTCAGTGCTGCGCGAGCTCCAAATGCTGGGCTGGCTGTATCTGTTCGATGGCCGCGGCCAGGGCCCCCTCCCGCCGGAGCGGCTGCCCAGCAGCCTGCTGGACCTGCACGACGACCCCTACCGCAGCCTGGTGTGGAAGCTGAAGCGGGAGGGGGTGATCGAGGCGGCCCCTCTGATTCCCTTCCATGAGTTCCGCTGGGGGGCCTGGCTGCGTAGCCGTTACCTGCCACCGTTCACCTCCCTGCGGCTGGAGCCGGCCCTGCCGGCCGCCCGCGCCCTGGCACGCTCCCAGGCCGCCTCGCGGCTGGCGGGCTGGAAGGGCTGAGGGCTAGTGGCTGATCACGCAGCAGCTGGAGGAACCCGGTGCAGGGGATTCCCAGGCTTGACGGCGTTCTGCAGCCGGTCGCGGTCCGCGAGGGGGGAGTCGTGTGCCCGCACCCGGAAGGCGGCGGTGGTGGCGATCAAGACCAGGACGGCGCTTCCAGCCACTGCCAGGAGCGTCAGCCGTCCTGTGCCGACCACCCCCGGTGTGGCATTGCGAACAGAACCTTGGCGGGTTGGGGGGACAGCCGGGAGCGTGCCAGGGGGAAACCCACCCTGGAGGAATCGGCCAGCGCCCATACGGTGAAGGGAATGGCGGTCAGGCATGCAGAGCCACGGGTTCGGCTTCTACGTGGTGGTGTTCTTCGCGGTGATCGTGCTGCGCTACTTCCTCGTGGCCGGAATCTCCCATCTGCTGTTGTACCGATCGGAGCCGACGGGCGCCACGGCGATCGTGGCCGCAGCGGCTTCGCCGCAGCCTCCGGCGATCGGCCGCCGCCCCTCGCGCCGCTGGATCGGCCATGACATCCGGCTCTCGATGATGTCGGCGGCGATCTTCGCACTGGCCACCGCCGCGATGATGACGGCCTACAACCATGGCTTCACCCTGCTATACGACGGCACCAGCATGCGTGGCCTGCTCTATGCCGCGTTCAGCTATGGCGCCGTGCTGATCCTGCAGGACGGTTATTTTTTCGCCACCCATCGGTTGTTCCATCACCCTGCCCTGTTCGCGCGCTGGCATCAGGGTCATCACCGATCGCCGTGCCCTACCCCCTGGACCTCCTTCGCTTTCGATCCGGCCGAAGCGGCGGTCCAGGCGGTGTTCCTCGCGGCGATCGTGTTCGTGGTGCCCCTGCATGTGGTGACCCTGCTGGCGGTGCTCACCACCATGAGCGTGTGGGCGGTGGTGAACCACCTCGGCCTCGATCGCCTGCCCGGTTCATTTCCGCACCACTGGCTGGGACGCTGGGTGATCGGCCCCCAGCATCATTCGCTCCACCACCGCAGGCACAGCGTTCACTTCGGTCTTTATTTCACGTTCTGGGACATCCTCTGCGGCACCCAGGATCCTGTCTATAGCAGGGAACTGAGCCCTCGTCCAGAGCCATCATGCCCAGTGTCGCCAGGAACCAGCTAAGCGAAGACGCTCCATTTTCGGGCTCGGTCATACGATGTTGCCGCTGGATCGCAGCTTGAATTGGCCACCCACTTGCAGAGGCATACCCTTCGATTGCTATGTTGAAGACGTCTTCAGGCGCATCCGAACATGCTCACTGGATCTGATTTGCTGGCCAAAGTCAAGGAGCTTGGCGATGCCTCCAAGTCTGAGCTCGTCCGCAGCTGCGGTTATCTCAGCACCAAGAAGGACGGCACCGAGCGGCTCAACTTCACGGCCTTCTACGAAGCTCTGCTGGAAGCCAAAGGCGTGAGCCTCGGCAATGGCGCGGGCTCACCGGTCAGCAAGGGCGGCCGCAAACTCAGCTTCGTGGCCACCGTGCAAGGCAATGGCAACCTGCTGGTGGGCAAGGCCTACACCGGTCTGCTCGATCTCAAACCCGGCGATGAGTTCGAACTGAAGCTGGGCCGCAAGCAGATCCGCCTCGTGCCTGTCGGCGGCGACGACACCGACGAAGACTGATCGTCGGCCCTGAGCGATCAACCCTGGGCGAAGGGTGTTGCAGCCAGTTGCTGGCGCAGCCGATCAATTGACCGACCGGTCCTATCGTGCTGCGCCACCCAAACGAGCGGGCACAGGATCAACGAGAAGCCCAGGGTGAGCGGGACCAGTCCCAGCGCCCACAGGATGCATCGGTTACCGCAGAGATAGTGCACGCGCTGGTGCTCGTTGATCATTCCGTACCGCCGGGCGGCCATCACGATCGCCTGTTCTTCTTCCGTCAGTCCCATCGCCAGGGGGCTCTTGAAGGCGCAGAACTGTTGTAGAGGCCCAGGGTTGAGGTTCCGTTAAGGCCACCAAGCCGGAGCACCCGTCAGGGTTTGTGGCACCACAGGCGGTTGTGTCGACCGTCACGGCGATGGACTGAAACGGGTGGTCCCGTGTGCGGCTCGCCAGTTGTTGTGTTGGCGTGTGTGGTGCCCAGTTCCGTGGTGCCGGTCACCGGCAGCGCGCGGGGAAGGGGCCTGGCTGCTCAGCTGTTGTCGGCTCGTTCGATCGGCGCCAGGCTGCGCAGATAGCGCTTGCGCTGCCCTGAAGCCCAGGGCTCGTCGATGCGCGTGGACAGGACGCCGTCGGGGTCGGCTTCAGGACCGGCCGGCTCAGGCCCGGCCAGGGATCGGGGAAGCGACTTGTTCATGACGACACATTAAGGAGGCGGCTGGCAGGCCGTTGGTGCGCGGCACAGCCAAACGCATGTGTCAGCGAATGCCAAGCGATCCGGCGGCTCAACCTACGGGAGGCACGATGGTGAAACCCCCTTGCACCAGCCGGCGCCGAGGCCGAACTCCCCCGACTGATGCTGTTTCACATCCGCCATCGCCTCGATTACAGCTACGACCATCCGGTCTTCCTTGAGCCGATGACGCTGCGGCTGACGCCGCGGCAGGACGCGAGCCAACGTCTGCTGCGTCACAGCCTGCGCATCGTGGAGCCCCCCCTGGGCCAGGCAAGCATCGTGGAACCCGACGGCAGTGATGCCGTGGTGCTGTGGTTCGGGGAGAAGCGGCAGTCGCTGGTGATCGAAGTGGAGTCGGTGGTGGAGACCCTGCGCGACAACCCGTTCGCCTGGATCGTCACCGATGCCGGAGCTCAGCACCTGCCGGCGCACTACCAACCGGGGGAAGCCGCCTCGCTGGCCCCCAGCTGCGGCGGAGCCGTGGCAGAGCCGGTGCGCAGCTGGGCGGCCGAACTGGCCGCCGGTGCCCAGCACCACACGCTCGATTTCCTCACCCAACTCACCGACACCATCCACCTCACCTTTCATCACGTGGGCCGGCCGGACGGTGAACCGCTGCCTGCCAGCGACTGCCTCACCAGCCGCTGCGGTGCCTGCCGTGACACGGCGATGCTGTTCGTGGAGGCCTGCCGCAGCCAGGGGCTGGCGGCGCGCTTCGTGAGCGGCTACTCGATGCACCATCCCCCGGAGGTGAGCGAGCAGGAGCTGCATGCCTGGGCGGAGGTGTACCTGCCCGGCGGAGGCTGGCGTGCCTACGACCCGAGCCTCGGGCTGGCCGTAGCCGACGGCCATGTGGCGATCGCCGCCGCCCCCGACCACCAGCTGGCCGCACCGGTGTCGGGCACCTACCGCGGCACCGGCATCGGTTCCAACATGGGTTACACCGTGCGGCTGCGGGCGGCGGCAACCGCCGCGGAGCTGAACCTGCCGCCAGCCGATGCCTTCCCTGGTGGCGGCGCTTCGCTTGGGGAGGGGGCCGCGATCCGTTGAGCCTTTCCCCCACCCTGCCCTCCCAGCTGCACCGCCTGGCCGCCTTCACCGACCGCGCCGATGGTGGCAATCCGGCCGGGGTCTGGATAGGCGAGACGTTGCCGCAGGTGGAGGCGATGCAACGCCTCGCCACGGCGGTGGGATATTCGGAAACCGCGTTCCTCACACCGGACCACGGCGATCAGTGGCAGGTGCGCTACTTCAGCCCGGTGGGGGAGGTGCCCTTCTGCGGCCACGCCACGATCGCGGCCGCCGTGCTGCTGGCGGACACCGGAACCGGCCGGAGCTTCGTGTTTCAGACCCCGGTGGGGGCGGTGCCGGTGCAGGTGGAGGAGCGGGAGGGCGTGCTGCAGGCGTCGCTCACCTCGGTGGAACCCCGCCAGGCGCCGGCCTCTGAGGCCCTGGTGGCCGGAGCACTCGAGGCCCTGGGCTGGCAGGCGGCGGAGCTCGACCCGGCCCTGCCAGCGGTGAAGGCCTACGCAGGCGCCTGGCACCTGGTGCTGGCCGCCGCCACGGCCGAACGCCTGGCCCAGCTCCACTACGCCTTCGACCCCCTCAAGGCGCTGATGCTGCGCGAAGACCTGCTCACCCTGCAGCTGGTGTGGCGCCAGGACCGCCAGCTGTTCCACAGCCGCAACCCCGCTCCGGTGTGCGGGGTGGTGGAGGATCCGGCCACCGGCTCGGCCGCTGCCGCGCTCGGCGGGTACCTGCGCGCCGCCGGCCTGGTCGCCGTGCCCACCACGCTGCAGATCCGCCAGGGCGAGGCCATGGGCCGGCCCAGCCAGCTGCGGGTGACGGTTCCGCCCACTGGCGGGATCGTGGTGAGCGGCGGCGCGGTGCGCCTGCCTTGAGCGGGCGGGGCCTGGGCAAGGCGCGCTGGCTGCTGCTGGGCCTGGCGCTGGGCTTGGTGATCGCCGGCGGCACCGGCGGCGCAGCAGGCGCTGGTGGTGCTGGGCCCACTGCCCACTGCGAGGCGCTCCGGGCCGCGCTGGAGCAGGTCCTGCGCCAGGCACTGGCAGCGGAAACGGCCTTGCTGTCGCGCACCCGCCGCGAGATCTGCCCCGACCTGGAGGCGCCCGCTGAGGCGCCGGCAGTGGTGCCGCCAGTGGCCGCGGCCTCCCAGGCCCCTGGCCCGGAAGTGACAGCGGCAACGGCACCAGCCGGGACGTCCAAGGCCGCCGGGGCTGGCACGGCCGAGGCACCGGCGATCGATTTCGGTGCCCTGCGGGCCTGCCGGCAGGAGGCTGAGCGGCAGGTGCAGAGCCGCTGGCCCCTGCTGTATACCGATCAGGCTCGTTTCCGCTACTTCACCCCCGCCGGGGCGGTCCTGGCCCGTGAGGCAGATGCCCTGCGGCAGCGCCGTGCGGCGGCGGGCTGCCTGCTCGGCTCACGCCCAGGCCGCCGGGTCGAGGAAACCGTCCAACGCACAGGCCGCCACCAGCACCTGTTCGTTGCTGGGATCGAGCGGGCCGGCCAGCAGTTCGGCGCTGCCGAGCACGGCACCGGGCGGTAGGGCGCTCTGGTCGGGGTCGTAGGCGGTGGGGTGGGTGACGCTGCTGGAGAAACCGCGAAAAATCAGCAGTTCAAAGGGCTCCCAGGCAGAGGTTTGCGCAGCAGCAGGCTCGACCTCAGCAGCGGCCTCAGTTTCAGCAGCAGCCTCCAGCGCCAGGGGCAGCTGCCCGCGCAGGCGCAGGACGCGGTCGGGGTGCTCGCGGCTGATCTGCTCAAGGCGCTGCAGCAGTGACGAAGGGCCCGGCCCCATCAGAAACCGCCCGCCACCCGGCCGAAGCGGGGCAGCCGCACCAGCAGCCACTGCAGCATCCCCACCGCATAAAAGGCCAGTGCCAGATAGCCGAAGAAGGCCGTGAGCCCTGGGGTGAGCTGCCCGCCGAACACGAAGCCGAACACCCGCACGGCCACGGCGTGAAGTTGCCGGGGCGCCTCCAGCCACACCTGGCACACCGGCCGGTTCACCCCACCCACCAGGCAGGTGAGCGCCGTGACGCTCAGCATCGCTGCCGTAACGCCGTAGACGGTGAGCGCCCAGCGCCAGGCCCGCACGGTGAGCGGCAGGGGCCGCCAGGGGGGCAGATCGTCGAGTTCCTCGTTGAGATCCACCCAGAACCACACCGCCACCACCACCAGCAGCTCGGCCACCAGCGCCAGCACGTAACCCAGCGGGCGGGCATCGATCAGCAGCAGCACGGAGATGCCTAGCAAGCTGGCCACCTTCCAATAAATGGAGAGCAGACGCACCAGAGCGCCTTCCCGCCGCGCGACGGCCCACACCAGCAGAACGAGCGGCAGCCCGAGGGCGAACACCACCGCCAGGCGGTAATCCAGCCAGACCAGGGTCCGATAAAGCAGATCTGGCACAGGGGCGGTACGGGAAGCGCCATTATCCGTAGTCGTGCTCCGGCAGTAGGGTCCAGTCCATGGCTGCGCTTTCCCTGCCCTCCTGGCTCAAACGCGGTGAAGCGCCGGCCTCGTGCCAGACGGCCCTGTCCCGTCAGCCGTCCCTGGAAGCCGCTGTCGAGGAAGTGGCGAAGGCCCTCGGCAACCGTGGCGCCAACGATCTGGCCCTGGTGTTCTGCTCCACCAGCTACGCCAGTGACCTGCCACGCCTGCTACCGCTGCTGCGCAGCCGCCTGAATGCACGCCACTGGATCGGCTGCGCCGGCGGTGGAGTGGTCGGCACCGATGCCAGCGGGCAGGCGCGGGAACTGGAGCAGCAGCCGGCGTTGAGCGTCACCCTGCTGCGGCTGCCGGGGGCCGATCTGCAGCTGTTTGAGCTGGATCCGGCCTCCCTGCCCGATCTCGATGGCGACAACCTCGACTGGATCAACTGGGTGGGCGCCGACCCGGAGCGGGCCCGCTCCATGCTCCTGTTTGTGGATCCCACCTGCCAGAAGATCAACGATCTGATCAGCGGCCTGGATTACGCCTACCCGTCAGCCGCCAAGGTGGGCGGCATCGCCGGCCACCACAGCGCCGAACACGGCTCGCTGCTGTTTGATGGCCGCGTGCTCACCGGCGCGGTGGGCTGCCTGATCGGCGGCGCCTGGCGGCTGGATCCAGTGGTGGCCCAGGGCTGCCGGCCGATCGGGCCGGTGTTCGAGATCGAGCAGGCGGAACGCAACGTGGTGCTGCAGCTCAGCTCCGGCGCGCAGACCAACAGCCCGGTCAACTGCCTGCAGGGGATCCTGCAGTCGCTCACGCCGGCGGAACGGGAGCAGGTGCGCCATTCGCTGTTTCTGGGCGTGGCGCGCAGCAACTTCAGCCTTCCCGGTGAAAGCAGCCAGGCGGAGCCCACCGCCTTCCTGGTGCGCAATCTGCTGGGCGTCGACCCGCGCAACGGCGCCGTGGCCGTGGCAGAAAAACTGCGGGTCGGCCAGCAGGTGCAGTTTCAGCTGCGCGATGCGGCCGCCTCGCGCCAGGAACTGCGCCAGTTGCTGCGCCGCCAGGCCCGTACCGACGACGCGCCCCTGGTGGCGCTGCTGTTTGCCTGCCTGGGCCGCGGCGAAGGCCTCTACGGCCAGCCCGATGGCGATGTGAGCGTGTGCCGCGAGCAGTTCCCGCAGGTGCCCATCGCCGGGGCCTTCTGCAACGGCGAGATCGGCCCGGTGGCGGGCACCACCCACCTGCATGGCTACACGGCCAGCTGGGGCTTCCTGGTGCCCAACCACGACGACGACGGCGTGCCCCCCGCGGCGGCCCGCGCCGAGGGCTGAGCCTTGGTGCGTCAGCACGTCAACCCGCTCAGCCGGGTGCACCAGCAGCCGCGGCCGTTGCCGCCGTTGCTGGAGCTGTTCGCCCAGCCCCAGCTGCCGCTCCATCTCGACATCGGCAGCGCCAGGGGCCGCTTCCTGCTGGCGATGGCGCCGCTGCAGCCGGGCACCAACTTTCTCGGGGTGGAGATCCGCCGGGTGCTGGTGGAGGCCGCCGAGCACGACCGCCGCAGCCTGCAGCTCGACAACCTGCGCTTTCTGTTCTGCAACGCCAATGTGAGCCTGCTGGACTGGCTGGCGCAGCTGCCGCCGGGCCGCCTGCAGCGGGTCACGCTGCAGTTCCCCGATCCCTGGTTCAAGAAACGGCACCAGAAGCGGCGGGTGCTGCAGCCGGCGCTGGTGGCGGCCCTGGCGGCGGCGCTGCCCCCCGGCGGCGAGCTGCTGCTGCAGAGCGATGTGGAGGCGGTGATCGTGCCGATGGTGCAGGTCACCGAGGCGAGCGGGTGCTTCGAGCGGCCTGCCGAAGACCCGCGGCCGTACCGCCCCACGAACCCGCTGCCGGTGGCCACCGAGCGGGAGCAGCACGTGCTGTCACTGGGGCAGCCGGTGTACCGGGTGCTGTACCGGCGCAACGGCGCGGCCGCGCCCGGCCCGGGGGGGCTGGAGCAAGCCGCCTGCCGCACCCATAATCCGCCCACGCCCGGCGCCTGAATGTCTTCCACCTCCCCCACCGCCCTGGGCCCCGCCAGCGGCTCCGTTCCCTGGCTGCTGCGCTGGCAGGGCCTGCTGGCGGGCTGGGCAGCCGGACCGCTGGGCCGTCGCCTGCCGCTGCTGGCCGGCCTGGTGCTCTGCGCGCTGATGGCCGGGCTGCCGCTGGTGACCCGCACCGGCCTCAGCCTGCTGATCACGGCGGCGGGGCTGCTGTGGCTGCTGTGGGCGCTGTGCACACCGGCGGGGCGGATCGGGCCGATCAGCGGCTGGCTGCTGGTGATGCTGGGCGTGTCGGTGCTGGCCACGGGCTTTTCGCCGGTGCCTGCAGCGGCGGCCAACGGGCTGATCAAGCTGCTGAGCTATCTGGGGGTGTACGCGCTGATGCGGCAGCTGCTGGCCACGGCGCCGCCCTGGTGGGACCGCATCACGGCCTGCCTGCTGGGCGGCAGCCTGCTGGTGAGCGTGATCGGCATCCGCCAGCTCTACGCCGATTCGTCCGCCCTGGCCCGCTGGTCGGATCCCAATTCGGTGGCGCAGGGAACGGTGCGGATCTACAGCACGCTTGAGAACCCCAACCTGCTGGCCGGCTACCTGCTGCCGATCCTGCCGATCGCCGTGGTGGCGCTGCTGCGCTGGCAGCGGCTGAGCGCCCGGCTGTTCGCGCTCACCACCGCCGTGCTCGGCAGTGCGGCCCTGGTGCTCACCTACAGCCGCGGCGGCTGGCTGGGCCTGGTGGCCGCCTACGGGGTGCTGGCGGTGCTGTTGCTGCTGCGCTTCACCCGTCACTGGCCGGTGTTCTGGCGGCGCGTGTTTCCACTGCTGCTGATGGTGCTGGCGGGGCTGGTGCTGGCGGTGGCGATCGCCAAGGTGGAGCCGCTGCGGGTGCGGGTGATGAGCCTGGGCGCCGGCCGGGAGGACAGCTCCAACAATTTCCGCATCAACGTGTGGATGGCGGCGATCGAGATGATCAAGGACCGCCCCTGGCTGGGCATCGGTCCGGGCAACAGCGCCTTCAACCTGATCTATCCGCTGTACCAGCAACCCAAATTCAACGCGCTCAGCGCCTACTCGATCCCGCTGGAACTGGCGGTGGAGGGGGGCATCCCCGGCCTGCTGGCCGGGCTGGGGCTGCTGGTGGCCAGTGTGCGGCTGGGGCTGACCCAGGTGCGCGCCAACGGCCACCAGGCCCTGCCGGCGGTGGCGGCGGTGGCTGTGATCGCCGGCCTGGCCGTGCAGGGGGTCACCGACACGATTTTCTTCCGGCCGGAGGTGCAGTTGAGCGGTTGGTTCTGCCTGGCCACCCTGTCAACGCTGCCGGCCGCCGCCCGAGCGGATGGCTGAGGGCCGCATCAATGGCGGCGAGCCGCCCGCCCTGCTGGCCGGCTTCGATGCCGGCCAGACCCACACCACCTGCCGCCTGGCGGCAGTGGATCCCGGCGGCGGTTGGCGGGTGCTGGCGGAGGGCCAGGGGCCGGGGGTGAGCCATCTGGAGGCCGCCGGCGGCGAGGAACGCTTCGGCGACGCCCTGCGCACCAGCCTGCAGGCGGCCCTGGGTGCGGCTGGGCTGGTCGGGGCGCCGCTGGCGGGGCCGGGTGCCGCCCGGCTGGCCGCCGCAGGCGTGGGTGCCAGCGGCATCGAGCACGGCAGCGGCGTGCAGCAGCGGGGGCAGGCGCTGGCGGCGGCGGCCCTGCAGCTGCCCATGGGGCGCGTGCTGGTCACCGGTGATGAGCGCACCGCCCTGCGTGGCGCCTTCAGCGCCGACGGCCCCGCCGGCGCCGGCATCGTGGTGATCAGCGGCACCGGCTGCATCGCGCTGGGCCGCGACGGCCGCGGCCGCGAGCACCGCTGCGGCGGCTGGGGCTGGCTGCTCGACCAGGGCGGCTCCGCCTGCGATCTGGGCCGCGACGCGCTGGCGCTGGCGCTGGAGATGGCCGATGGCCGGCGGCCGGACACCGGGCTGCGCCAGGTGCTTTGGCAGGCCCTCGCCGGGGGTGAGGAGCTGGTGACGGCCCAGCGGGTGAAGGCGATGGTGGTGGCGCCGGCGTTCGGCGCCGCCGGCTTCGCGCGGCTGGCCCCCTGCGTGGAGACGCTGGCGGCGGCAGGCGATGCAGACGCGCTGGCGGTGCTGCAGCGCTCCGCCGACGCCCTCGCCGCGCTGGTGCATGGTGTGGCGGCGGCGCTGGCACTGGAGCAGCCGCGGGTGTGTGGCCAGGGCGGCGCCCTGCGCCACCTGCCGACCTTCGCCGCGGCCTACCGGCGGGCGCTGGCCACCCGCCTGCCGGGCGCCACGCTGGTGGAGGCCGCCGGCGATGCCTGCGACGGTGCCCTCAGCCTTGCCGCCGATCAGCTGGCTGGTCCCTGATCAAACCCCGTTGAGCTCGGCGGCCGCCAGGTCGGCCAGATGCGACGACCAGTGATCAACGGCGGCGGGTTCGGCCGCTTCCACCATCACCCGCAGCAGCGGTTCGGTGCCGCTGGCGCGCACCAGCACCCGGCCTTCGCCGCCCATGGCCGCCTCCGCCTGCGCCACCGCCTCGCGCAGGGGCAGGCTGTCCTGCCAGTGCTGACGCCGCTGGCGGTCGGGAACGATCACGTTCACCAGCACCTGGGGATAGGGCGAGAAGCTGGTGTCCATCCAGTCGGCCAGGGAGCCGCCACCGGCGTGGATGCGGGTGGCCACCTGCAAGGCCGTGAGCAGGCCATCGCCGCTCATGCCGTGATGGGCGGAGAGGATGTGGCCGGATTGCTCACCGCCGAGGGCGGCGCCGCTGGCGGCCATGGCGGCATGCACGTGCTGATCGCCCACGGGGGTGCGATCGAGCACGCCACCACGCGCCAGCCAGGCCCGCTCGAAGCCGAGGTTGGACATCACCGTGGCCACCAGGCGGCTGCCGGGCAGCTCACCGGCCGCCAGCAGCTCACCGCCCCAGAGGTAGAGGACCTGGTCGCCGTCCACCACCCGGCCGCGGCCGTCCACGGCCAGCATGCGGTCGGCGTCGCCATCGAACGCGAAGCCCATCGCCGCGCCATGGGCCAGCACCGCCTGCCGCAGCGGCTCCAGGTGGGTGCTGCCGCAGCCCATGTTGATGCGGCTGCCGTCGGGGGTGCCATGCAGCACCGTGAGATCGGCGCCGAGGGCGCGGAACACCGCTTCACCGCAGGCGGTGGCCGATCCCCAGCAGAGGTCGAGCACGATCGGGCAACCGTCCAGTCGGCGCCCCGCCACGCTCGCCAGCAGGGTGTCGGTGTAGGCGGCCAGCAGCTCGGGCCGCTGCCGCACGGCACCGCAGACACCGGAGGAGGCGCTGGCCGTGGCGGTGGCACGGCCGCGCAGGCCGGCTTCGATCACCTCCTGCTGCTGCCGGTCAAGCTTGTCGCCGCTGGGGCCGAACACCTTGATGCCGTTGTCGTGGGGCGGGTTGTGGCTGGCCGACACCATCAGCCCGCCGGCGGCACCGCAACGGCGGATCGCACCGGGCACGGCGGGGGTGGGGCAGAGCCCGAGATCCCACACCTCACGGCCGGCCGCCGTGAGGCCGGCCGTGAGCGCCGCCACCACCATCGGGCCGCTGCTGCGGGAATCCATGCCGACCAGCACCGCCCCCTCGGGCGGCAGCACCTGGCCGCACCAGTAGCCCACCTGCAGGGCCAGCAGGGGCGTGAGGTGGGTGCCGACGCGGCCGCGGATGCCGTCGGTGCCGAACCAGGTGCCACCGGCACTGAGTGGCGGGCCGATGGGCAGGGGGGCCGGCTCCGCCATGAACACGCAATCGCTGGGCGCAGATTAGGAGCAGGCCTCCAGGCGGACGCTCCAGACGGCGCCAGCTACACGCTGCGGCGCGGCCACCACACCCAGCGCACCAGCTCGACGACGGCCCAGAGCAGCAGGGCGCCCACCACCCAGCCGGGCAACGCCCGCAGCGGCCAGAAGGGGCGCAGGAAGAACACCCCCGCCGCCAGGGCGGTCACGGCCAGGGCGCGGCGGCGCTGGCGGGCACCGGGCAGGGTCGTCAACCAGGGAGGCAGGGAGGGCCGCAGCGCCATGGCGATCGGAGACGTGGTTCCAGAATGCCAAGACTTTGCCGGCGTCAGCGCCACCCCTGTCGCCTGTGCCCAGTCCGCCAACGGCCGCTGCCCCGACGCGCGGCCCACGCACCTTGGCGTTCACCGTGCTGGGCAGCCTGGCCCTGCTGGTGCTGGGCCGTCAGGCGCTGAACGCCCGGCCCCTGCCCAGCCCCGACACCGCCACGGCGGCGCTGGAACGCACGCGGCACTGGGACCTGGACCCGGAGCGGCGCCGCGAGGCCAGCCTGCTGCTCACGGCCCGGGCGGCAGCCACGCCGGCCCGTCAGCGCCAGCTGCTGCAGGGCCAGGGCTGGGGCCGTGATCCGCTCGGCGCGGTGGCGCTCAAGCTCGATGCACTGGCGGCCGGCAAGCTCGGGCAACCCCTGGTGGCCACGGCCCGCTGGCGCGAGCTGCTGCGCCGCTTCCCGGCCGATCCCGCCAGCGCCGATGCGCTCTATGAGCTGGGCCGCAACGACCCTGCCCTGCGCGCGCAACTGTGGCGCCGTTTCCCCGCCCACCCCGCCGCGCTCGCCGCCGCCGCCGAGGCGGGCCCAGGGGCGTCCCAGCGCCGGGCGGGCGCCCTGCACCTGGCCCGCTGGGGCGCGCGCTGGCCAGGGGCTGAAGGGCTGCTGCGCCAGACCTGCCAGCTGAAGGCGCCACCACTGAGCGCCGCCGAGCGGCGGGCGCTGGCACGGGGGCTGGGAGAACTGGGTGATGGCGCCGCCGCCGCGGCCTGCCTGGCGGGGGCACCGTCTGATGCGGCCACGGAGCTGGTGATCGGCCGGGCGCTGCTGAAGGGCACAGCGGCCCAGGGTCAGGCGGGCGAGGCGCGGCTGCTGGCCCTGGCCAGCCGCTGGCCGGCGGCACCGGAAGCGCTGGAGGCCGCCCGCCTGCTGAGCGGCAACGACAGCCCGACGACCCTGGCGCGGCTGGCACGGTTGCCACAGGCGTTGCAGCAGAGCGCGCCGGTGGCAGCCCGCCGCGCCGCCGTCAGCGGCAGGGGCTGGCAGCAGGTGCTGAGCCGCTGGCCCGCCGATCCCGCCAGCTGGGAGCTGCAGTGGGAGCTGGCCCGCGAGGCCCTGCTGAAGCGCCGCTGGGCGGCGGCGGCGGTGCTGCTCTCGGCGCTGCAGCCGCAGCAGTTGCCCAGCCCGCTGGCGGCACGGCAACTGTTCTGGCTGGGCTACGCGCAGCAGGAACTGGGCAAGCAGGAGGCCGCGCGCCGCTCCTGGAGCCAGCTGCTGGAGCGCAACCCCTGGGGCTACTACGGCTGGCGGGCACGGGTGCGGCTGGGGCTGGACGCCCCGCTCGCCCTGCGCAGCGACGGCAGCAGCGAGAAAACCATGCCGCCCGCCCCCCCGTGGCAGCCGCTGCGCAGCGGCAACGGCAACCTCAACCGCCTGTGGCGGCTGGACCAGCCGCTGGAGAGCTGGGAGCGCTGGCGCACGGCGCGCCGCAACCAGCCGCCCCAGCAGCCGGCGGAGCTCACGGTGGAGGGCCGCCTGCGCCAGGGCGTGGGCGACGACTGGACGAGCCTGGGGCAGCTGGAACTGGCCAGCCTGCGCTGGGTGGGCGCCAGCTGCCGCGCCAGCCTGCCGCTGGAGCAGGCACTGCATCCGTTGCGTTTCGGCGCGATCTTCGGAGCGGCGGCCACGGCGGAACGGCTCGACCCTGCCCTGCTGCTTGGGGTGGCAAAGCAGGAATCGCGCTTCACGCCGGGGGTGCGCTCCCCAGTCGGCGCCGTGGGGCTGCTGCAGCTGATGCCAGCCACGGCGGCGGAGCTGGCCGGGGCGCCGGTATCGGATGAACAGCTGCGCCAGCCGGAGGTGAACGTGCCACTGGGGGCCCGCTACCTGAACCAGCGGCTGCGCCAGTGGAGCGGCAATCCCTTCCTCACAGCCGCCAGCTACAACGCGGGCCAGGGCTCCGTGGGCTCTTGGCTGGAAGAACCGGCCGATCCCAGCCTCTCGCTCAGCCGCGAGCCGGAACTGTGGGTGGAGGCGATCCCGTTCCCCGAAACCCGCCTCTACGTGAAGAAGGTGCTGGGCAACGTGTGGAGCTACCAGGCGCTGGCGCAACAGCAAGGCTGCTAAGCGTCAACCGCAAGGCCGCAGCCTCGATCGGCTCACTCACACCTGCAGCGGCCGCCAGATTCCCTCGAGGAACAGCCAGCGGCCCAGGCCGATGCCCACCAGCACGTAGAGGCTGAGCACCAGGGCCAGCTGCGGCGGCGGGGGCACCACCCGGATGCGGGCGAGGTCGAGGCGGGCCAGGAACACCGAGGAGCCGAGGATCATCACCTCGGCCACCAGGCGGCCCAGATCGATCATGTAGATGGCGAGCACGCTCACCACCAGCAGCGAGAACACCAGCGTGAACACCTTGCTGGCGTTCATCAGCCGCGACACCTGGGCCAGCAGGTACCCGGGCATGGTGCAGAGCACCACCACCATCAGCGAGTGGAGGCACTCCACCGACCAGAACAGCTGCTGGTGGCGCGGCAGGGCGAGGAGTGACACCGCTTCGTGCGGGTAGACCAGCACCCACTGCATGCCGAGGTAGGCGCTCACCGCCAGCAGCACCACCAGGAACGGAGCGCGCACGGGCAGCAGCGTGAGCCGCAGCAGGGCCCGCACCGGGCCGTTACGGGGCTGGGCCTTCACCATGGCCGGCGCAGGCGAGGGGCAGACGCCGTCATCGGGGCTCCAGCACCAGCGCGATCGCTTCGAGCGGACAGCTGGGGATGCACTGTTCGCAGACCAGGCAGCGTTGGGCATCGAAGCTAAGCCGCCAATCGGGTGGCGCACTGCTCAAAGCGCCACTGGGGCAGACGCTGGAGCAGATGCCGCAGTCGACGCAACGGGCCGGATCGATGCGGATCTCCCCGGGGGCGCGATCGAGCGAGAGGCCGAGGCTTTCCAGCCAGAGCTCGGCGGCGTCGAGCTCGTCGATGTCGCCGGAGAGCTCCACCACCATGGTGCCGCTCTGGTTGGGGGCCACCTGGGCGCGCAGGATCTTGGCAGCGATGTCGAAATCCACCGCCAGGCGGTAGGTGATCGGCTGATGCACCGCCTGACGCGGGAAATGAAGGGTGAGGCGGCGCTTCAACGCGAAAGGCGCTGCGGGCTCCCATGCTGACGCAGCTGGCCCCGGCCTGCAGCGCGTAGCTGCCAGAGTGCCCCAGCCCGAGGCGAGCCAACCACGCCCCGATGACCGAACCGCCCATCGACCCCATTTCCTCACCTCCACTGGGGCGCCGCGAACGCATGGTGCTGGCCGGCCTGGCCGCGTTGCTGGCACTGGTGCTGTTCTTCGCGCGCGGCTGGCTGCAACCGCAGGCGCCGCTGGAGCAGCTGGCGCGGCGGTCGCTGGAGCTGCCGGTGGCACTGGCGAACGGGCGGCCCACGATCCTGGAGTTCTACGCCGATTGGTGTGAGTCGTGCCGCACGATGGCGCCGGCGATGGAGGCGGTGGAAAGCCAGAACCGCGGGAAGCTGAACGTGGTGCTGCTGAATGTGGACAACCCGCGTTGGGGCCCGGAGCTGGATCGTTTTGAGGTGAACGGCATCCCGCAGCTGGAGCTGTTCAACCGCAAGGGCCAACCGATCGGCCGCTCGCTGGGTCTGCGCAGCCCGGCGGAACTGGCCGCGATCACGATCGCCCTGCTCGACGACAAACCGTTGCCGCGCCTGGCCGGCGTCGGCAAGAGCAGTGGACTGGAGCAGGGACCGCAAAGCAGCGACCCCGCCGCCGTCGGCCCGCGCAGCCACGGCTGACGACACACCCACCCCTCACCGAGCCTGCCCATGGATCCCCGCTTCCGGGTTGAGCTGATCGCCGCCACCCCGAACCCGCAGCAGTGCGTGTACGCCGGCATGCATCAGGACTACAGCGAGGGCTTCGTGGCCGCCGACCGCGCCGACTGGCCGGATGAAACCAAGGCCGGTGAGATCTGCGTGAAGCGCCTGCTGGCCGGCGAACGCGGCCACTACGGCCCACTCGAGCACGCCCAGATTGTGCTGAACGTGGGCTGGTTCCCCCATTCCGTGATGCAACAGGCACGCACCCATCGTGTGGGCGTGAGCTTCGATGTGCAGTCGATGAGATATACGGGCGACCGGATTCGCAAGGCCGCCAATGGTGAAATAGCCTTGGAAGAAGTGTTCTATCTGCGGCCTGTGGGCGCCTATAGCGACCGTCAAGGCAAGAAATACATCTACGACGAAACGCAGCGGGCCATTGACCTGGAGCTCTGCCGCTCCGCAGCGGCGCGTTACCGCGATCTACTGGATGCCGGCTACGCAGAAGAACACGCCCGCGGCATCCTGCCGTTCGATTATCGCCAGCACTTCGTGGTGAGCTTCACCCTGCGCGCGTTCCTGCACTTCCTCGATCTACGCGCCAAGCTTGATGCTCAGCAGGAGATCCGCGAACTCTGCGATCTGATGTGGCCCCATCTGCAGGAGTGGGTGCCGCAGTTTGCCGAGTGGTATGAGAGGAGCCGGCTGCATAAGGCGCGGCTGGCGCCTTGAGGGCGAGAGTCTGACGTGGACAAAAAGCCTGAGGCACACAATGAGCCTGAGGACTTAGCGAGACAGGCCATCCAAATGCTCGACGTCTTACCCAGCCCTCTCAACCCACCGCTCGATCAAGTCAACGGCCGTTGAAACTCCATCTTCCGCCCGAATCTGTTCACCGAGGGAGGCTGCCTTGGCGCGGATCGTGTCATCACTGACAGCAACCTCGATGGCCTCACTCAGATGGTCAACAGTGAGCTTGCGCCGAGGTACGCACCTCGGACCGACTCCCAGGTCGCTGACACGCCTGGCCCAGAAGCCCTGATCGCCCAGCACAGGCGTCACGATGGAAGGCACACCAGCCGACATCGCTGCAGCTGTGGTGCCGGCGCCGCCGTGGTGCACGATGGCCGCCATGCGCGGGAACAACCAAGCGTGTGGGATTGACCCCACCATGCATACGGAGTCGGGCAAATCGCCCGTTGTGAGCCCGCCCCAGCCAGAGGAGAGCACACCACGCTGGCCGGTCCGCTGCAGCGACTCCAGCACCAGCTCTGCTGTCGCCTCCGGGTTTCTGCTTCCCATGCTGCCGAACCCGACGTACACCGGAGCGGGCCCCCCTTCAAGGAAGGCCACCAGCTCTGCCGGCGGATGCCAATCCTCTGAAGGCTCAAGGAACCAGTAGCCCGTGACATGGTTCCGGGAGGACCAATCCTGCGGCAGCGGGATCACGTGCGCGCTGTATCCATACAGGCACAGGTGGCTCGGGCCAGCCAGCGCAGCGAACGGCCCCCAGAAGCCCGACGGCTTGAGACCCAGAACCTTCACCCGAACGGTCGCGTCCGCCGATCGGCTCGATTGCCACAGGATCTGCTGGGTGACGCGATGGGACAAAGCGTTCGCCCAGGACGTGAGCGGTGTCTGAGGGACTGGCGTGAGCACGCCGGGGAACGCGCTGGTAGGCGAAAACGGATACAGGTAGGCCTGCACGAACGGAACAGCACGCTTCTCTACAAGCGCCTGTGCAACAAACAGCCCGCCCAGGCCACTCACGATCAGGTCGACGCCGTCGCAGGCAGCGAGACCGTTCGTTGCCGCCTGGACCGCCACCCGTTCTGCCGACACCCCCATCGCGGCCATGATCTTCAGAACGTTGCCCGCTTCCAGGAGGTCATGCATCTCGCTGGCGATCGCCTCGGTGCTCACCCCCGTGTCGCAGAACTCCAGCCCATGAGCCCGCACGAGCTCACCGAAGTCGCTGGATGTGACAACTCGAACGGAATGCCCCGCCCGCGTGAGCCCCACCCCGAGCGCAACATGCGGCTGCACGTCGCCACGACTACCCAGCGCAATGATGGCGACTCGCACGTGGCCTCAATCCCGTGGTTGGTTTGTCCAACGCTTGGCGTCAAGGTTATCCAGATCCTTCGTGAAGATCACGCGGTCTTCACCCTGCCCGTCGTAGCCCACAGCGACGGGCACGCCGTCGACCTTGTGGTCGGAGTCGATGAGAGAGAAGCCAAGGCGACGATGGAAGGCCATCGAGTTGCGATTGACGGGGGCGGTGACGCATCGAGCATTGCGACAGCCAAGCGAGGCGGCCGTGGCAAAGAAATGCTCATAGAGGCGGCGCCCCAATCCCTCTCCACGACGTGCAGGATGCACACCAATGAAGTGGATGTAGGCCTGGTCGGGAAAGGTCTGCGAAACGAACCCGATGAGGAAGCCAACGATCTGACCATCCTCTAGGGCGGTGAAGCTGGTGGAGCGGAAGTGGACGAAGAAGAGCTTGGGGAGCATGGCGGCCATGGGCCGACCACCCCACCATTCATCAACGACCGAGATGATTGGCTGATAGTCGTCCTGCTCAACATGTCTGATAACAACCTCGGACACAGCCTCCTCCTAGCAAACAGCACACCCAACGCCCAAGCTCAGCCGCGCCTATGCGTGGCACACGGCTGCAGCGCCTTGTTCGGCTCGTTGTTCATCAAGGAGCGTGGACAGTGAAATGAAAGACCTTGGCGATGATCTGCCATCGCCCATCCACGCGAATCAAAGACAGGAGATCAATGAAGTGCTTAGGAACAATCGAGCAACGCAGCTTTGCAACGGCTGTAACTGGCCCGGCAAATTCAATGGAGAGGATCTGATCAGTTCGGGGCTCTCCTCTTGAGGCGGGCGATGGCCTGCTGTCGACGATTTTAAAATACTCATTCATCCGAAGGATGAGCGGCTTTCCTTCGGATGCCGTGGCATACACTGCTTCAGGGTGAAACACGCGACGCAAACGCTGCGTGTCGCCATGATAAAGCCCGTCGAAGTAGTTCTGCATAAGTTCAGCAACTTCATCATAGGCTGCCGCATGAGGAGTCGTCGTCATGTCGCCTCTGCCTTTTTCTCGGCTGTTGCACCTTCGCGTGTGATCTGAATGTGAACGTATGGCATGGTTGCTCGAAGCTTTAACTGGAAGCCTGATGGTGCACTGCTGCCCAACGTGGAACGGTTGAGCTACGCGCCAGCTTGAAGCGCCTGTTAGACATTAGCTCCATTTGCTGCGAGAACACTCTTAATCACAAGGTCCACGTCGACTGAAGGGTTCGCCGCTACCGACCGAGCCCAAACCTCACCATCAAGAACACACTTCGACAACATGCCTGCGGGAGCTGCCTGGATAAAGGCGTCGCTCTGTCGGTTCGTTGGACGGAACACATTGACGGCTGATTGCGGCCGATTCCAGAGCTCAAGGCGATCGCTTGACTCGATCGCATCCGCCAGCGCATCAGCCACCTCCATCAAGCGATCGAGCCGCTGCGCAAGACCTTCGCGCCCCCAGGCGAGCAGGGTCGCGAGCAGGGGAATCGCCGCAGCTGATCGCGAGCCCTGTACCCCTACATTCGGCTTGGCAAGATAGCCACCGCCGAAGCTGATTGCCGCATTCGCGGCCTCGAGATCGCGGAATAGTACGAGTGCCGAATCTTTTGGCTGGAACAACCACTTGTGAGCCGATACCGCCACGGAATCAGCGCCATCGAGCCCGTCGAGCTTGCCGGCGTGAACGTGGCTGAGTCGTAGTGGGCCTGCCCACGCGGCGTCGACATGAGTCCATGTCGCGGTGCCGACCAGATCGAGAGGGTCGATCGAACCCGTCAAGGTCGTGCCAGCGGTCAGCACCAGGCAGGCGTCGCTCAGGTCAGGCAGTTGCTCGCGATCAAGCCGCCCTAGCGCGTCAACAGGGACCTTCACGAACGCCAGCCCGAGCATTCGGGCGGCCTTCTCGACGCTGAGGTGCGCGGCAGCCGACGTCACGACGGTCTTCACGCCTGCGGCGTCTCTCGCCGCCCAGAGTCCAGTGAGATTGGCAAGCGTGGAACCGGAGCAGAAATGCCCGCCCTGCATGCCGAAGTACGGCGTCAGCCAAGCCAGGACGCGCGCCTCCGCCTGGGTGGCAAAGGGCGATGTCACCTCATGGAGCATGTTCTGGTTGAGGCTGGCGTCCCACAAGGCCATCGCCCACGTGATCCACGGCGTGGGCGGGTCCATGTGAGCGAGCGAGCTGGATGAGCCAAGCCGGGCAGCCTCTCCGAGGACGCGTCCGGACATCATTTCAAGCGCGCGAGCCTCACCGACCCCGGACTCTGGCAGCCCAGGTGGCAGGTCGCCCGTAGGGCCATCCGGTGACATGAGCAGTTCGAGGGCTCGTCTGAGTCCCTCGCCTGCCACAAAGCTTGGGTCGGGCGTGTGCATGCTCAGCCTGTTCCAGCCTGGTGTGGACCATGGGTCACATCAGCGCACCATCGGCACTGAGCCGGGGATCGTTGCTGATTATCGCCGTGGCGGCCGCTCTGGGATCATCCCGTGCGATATGAATGTCTTGCGCGGGGAAGTAGAGCGTTCGGTAGGCACGGGCTGTGTCGTCTGGAGACAGGCCCTCCTGACTTCGTGAGACGGCGCGTTCCAACGCCGTCTCGAAGGTGCAGTCGATCCAGATTGATCTGTCGTAGTGAGATTGCAGCGCACGTTTCAAGAGATAAATCCCCTCCAGCAGAATCACGTCGATCCGTTCGAACTCATAAAGGTGCCGCCTGTATGCGGTTGCAGTTTCCTCCGCGTAGTCAACCTCAACATGCAACGAACGGCGATCGCGGAGCGGAAGGACGAGCTGGGTGAACATGTCGTCGAAGCGTATTGCGTTCAGGTAGAAGTGTTCAGCGGCGTTGGCTGCAGCAAAACGCCTACTGGGAAGGTTCAACCACGCGTCCGCATTGATCGTCGCCACCCGAATCCCATGTGTTCGGAGGATCGCCGCGATCCGTGCGGTGACAAAGCCCTTGCCGCACCCGTCGATTCCGGTGATTGCCACCAGGATGCTTCGACAAAAGGGCATTGCCCCCCTCGCGTCGAGGATCGAAGTCACGGTGCTGTGCAGGCCGTTCATGAGCTGCGTGATTCGTCTGGATAACGTTTGAGCTGCCGCTTTAGCGAATAGTTAGGCACTACTGCCTCGACTTTGCCAGTGCGACAGCCGATTGGATTGCGGCCCGAGCCTATGAACTGTTCTTCCAGCAGCTCGAACCAACCAACGCCGCCGCTGACGAAACGATCTCGCCGACATCTGCCACAGCGAGCTCGGCCAACGAACTGAACCCAAGTTGCTCAAGCCGCTGAACGATCGTCGGTCCGATGCCCTTGACCGAAAGCAACGGCGCACGTTCGTCTTGCGAGAAAGTCATGGTCTGCAGTGCCTAACGCTGCCCCAGAGTGGCAGGCAGGTAGAGTAGAACTAAAATAGAGCGTTGGTGGTGGACTGTCCACTCGAGGGGTTTGTTAGACCTCATTTTGCCACTCTTGCTCTTTCTGAGGCATTAACTAGGCCTTTGAGAAACCGGATACCCTTTTCCCGCTCTTCTCATTTAACCTTGTGCGGTTCGGCACTCGGATGCTCGGAAGTATTTGCTTGATGGGCCGCATCTCCTCTTTTGGCTATAAGAGCATCGAGTGTCTTCTTTGCCGAGGACGTATCGCAATTGTCCCAAGACCACTCCTTTGTAACGTCAACCTCAGAATAGTCCAAGAATTGTCGCCGAGTCCTTTCTGAATTCGGGTTGAAGAAGCGCTTTAAATCTTCTTCGAGGCGCCTGCGGACAAACTTGCTAATCGGACTGCCTTCCACCGATTGGAGCCATACTGAGATTTCGTCTCTTACACGGTCCTTGACGTAGGTCTCCCAAGCTGCCAAAGCCATTACTAGTCCGGCGCGCTTGAGGACCTCGCCGTTCTGCGGATGATTTGCAGTCGCCCTTTCAGCCTCAAAGCGCTTTAAGAGCTCTTCTGCGTCGCGGATGGAACGATTGAAGGCTTCCGATGCTTGTTTTCATGGGTGGCTAGAAGGTCTAACGGCTCTGCCATTAGAGGCGCAAGCATAGCTAAAAAGAGCCGAACTGATACGTGATCAGAGCGTCACTTTCATGGCAAGGTTAGACATAGACTTGAACATTCACAAGCCAATTTCAGAAGTTAACCCGCGGCCGCTACAATTGACAACGCAAGACCTATTATGACAACGATTACAGCAAGCCTAAACAATCCAACTGTCCTCTGGTATTTTGTCACATTGTCATCGTGGACATCAAGAGCACGAAAGAGCGCTGCAACCTGCAAGAGTACGCCAATCACCATAAAGATCGCCGCAAGAAGACCTAAAACTGACCATCCACCTTTTACCTCTATACCCCAGAATCTCAAAAAGGTCATTGAGAACCCTAGAATCACCGTTATGGCTGTGACTACGGCTTGACGGTATCCGGTTGGTATCTTTTCGTTATCCATGGTTGATTTTTCAGAAGTCTAACTTGATGTTAGGCGGCCAATGGCTAGCCAATCTTTCCGTCGCAAATCAGTCTACCATTATGGTAGGCACGAACAGGGCCATCACTCGATACTGTAATAACAGGCAGAGTTGAGTAACGAGACACTGTAATTGCACTGAGCTGCCTTGTTCCACCAATGTCTTGGAGACTATGCTCATCACTAAAGGATGACGAGATCCAATTCTTAATAGAAATCAAATTTCCTTCGGAAGTAAATAGTGCTGCGCCATCATGATGAGCCAAGAGATGGGCAATTATATCTTGATCAGCCTTTTCATTGATACTTAGATTGATCTCTCTCAGATTTAATGATACCCTTGAATTAATCCTCTTGCATGAATCAAACTCTCCAGCTATGCTTTCAATTAGGAGTGTTGCCCCAATGCCTTGAGCGCCTAATATGTGAACAGCCAATCGCAGCATTCTCCTGTAGACTTCATCAATAGGAGGATCTTGTACTAGTGTTGGACTAAGCTTAGGCACTACGTCGTCTAAATTATAAGCATATTGATAAAGGCTCTTTTTCCAAATCCCCCTTGTAAGCTTTAGTATGCCTGAGTCACTGAGTAAACGTATATCACCATCTCTATTGCGCTGAACAATAACAAATTCAAGGATGGGGCCTTTTGAGTGAACTGGTTTCTGCTGACTTCGATATACTGCATGTTCTCTTAGTGAGAATAACGCAGCTTCGGACGAAAAGTCGATAGTATCGGAAATCCAAAGTGATTGGACTTCAACATCACTTGAGTCAGCATCAATGTATCGACAAAAGAAACTACGAGATCCATCCGCTGCATTCCGATAAATGCTATTACTAGTCTGGATGCGATGCTCTCTGCCCTTATACTTACTGCCTACACGTGTCTTAATCATACTTGATCCCAAGAATGTAACTATTGATCCATAAGCTTGTAGCGCTCCCTCATGAAGAGGTGGCTCAATAGCCCGCTCTAATTCTTCAATTACTGCCTTCCGTAGCTTTTTATTGATATGTATTCCCTTCTCATTTAGTCTATTCGAAATGAATGCTGCTAAGGCGCTGGTCATTGGGAAGTTTTTCAAATACAATTAAACCGAAATGCCAATCATATGCCGCAGTCAAGTGAACTATTATGTATTGCCTTACACATTGAGCATGATCCAATACATGATCCGAATTGTGTTTCTTGGAGAATTGGGTAGATTGGCTCAAAGCTTTCAACATCATAAAAATGCTGAGCCATGAGATCCATTGTCTGTTTTCCCGCTGATAGGAGATTCATTTCATCTTGTTCATCTCTCATTCCGAAGTATGGATAGTGATGCAAGTATTCGCCAAACAAAAACTGGCAGTCCGACATGTATTTACGGGTATCTAATATATGGTAGTGCCAAAACTTGTCTGCAGCGAGTGGGGGGGCAAGTGTAATATCGCTATTCCTCTCACATGCAATTAAAAGACATAAATAAGCTTCGTACAATAACTGAGCGGCCATAATCTCAGCGCTAGACATTCCAGCGCCATGAGTAATGTGGCCAAGTTTTTGCCGTATCGGAGCGAAGTCGAGAAGTCTAACTTTCGCAAGTGCATGCGCAACATCCTTATCTGCCGGCTGAGACTTGATGCTTTTTCTTATTAGGGTTGCGTTGTCAGACATCTTGGAGAAGATCATTGGTTTTTTTGCTAGTCGGTGACTGAAGAGTGAAGGCTTCAACTAGATGAATAAACAACCTTGCCATGCTTATTATACCGTCATGGATGGTGGTGATGCCGAGAAGAGACTCCTTGATGGCTAAGCCCGAACGATCAGTGCCTGAAAGGCTGGGTTCGCCTAACGCTGCCCCTGAGTGGCAGGCAATGAGCCTTGGGCGGCGAAGCAGAGAGCTCGTGGCGGCTTCTCCACTCGAGGGGCTTGTTAGGCTTCGTGATGCATGGTAATTAGCCATATGATAACAACAGCAAGTGATAAGAAAAGGGTCACGAGCATTGACAATGTCGCTACGGCTGTCAACCGGTATGGTGGCTCACCTCTCTTGACTCGAACCCATTCAGACTTGAGCACTGTCTGTGATTGCTCAACTATCCTGTCGAGCTGGCTTCTAATCACGTCTTTGCTATCGAGTGCCTTGGGGCTTGACATTAGCTTGCTTGCGGCCCGTAACTCCTCAACCAGTTGGCGATGATCTTCCGGATTTAGCCTTAGCATTATTCGCTGATAGCACTCCGAACATATAGCGCAATCATCCTTGGATATTTGCTGATACTTAGAGAGCCAATCAAGCTTTGAGAATGGCTTTCTACCTTCTCGCTTGGCAGCCGCTTCCTCCTCTATGGCAATGACCTGCCAGTGAGAGCTAGTGTTATCCATGCTAGAACAAAGCTTAGCCAGGTCGTCACGCAATCCGTCAATCCACTCTTGTCGAAATTCGGATATCTTCCCCTCCTTCTGATTAATCAGAGAAACAAATGAGAATATTCCGGCAAGCGTTGCTGCAAATATAGATCCCATGGCAATGTAGATTGCCATGGGATATCAGCCATTAAATCCATGGTATTCACAAGGTAAGCCTAACGCTGCCCCTAAGTGGCAGGCAGGGAACATGGGGCGGCAAAGCTCACACTTGGTGGCGGCCTGTCCACTCAAGGGGCTTGTTATGCAGTGTGCTTGCTCGGTGTTGAGCCATATGCAAGGTCAAGACCGATTGTTCGAACCGTTGGGGGACGACCTACTGGGTGAAGCTTTTCGATCTCCAGTTGTGCATAAGACTCCTGTTGCGGGAAGGGATACGCATTGGACCGCAACCAATACGTTAAATACACACCATGGGTTGACCCGATTCGATTCATGTACTGCGGAAGCTGTACCTCAAAGCCGTGAACCAGCTGTGCGCTTTCGGCCTTTTTTGCTTCAATGGCAACTTTGCCCAAACCTGCATTGCAGATTGGCGCTACGACATAGAAGTCAATGTTTCCAGACCCCGCAATGGGCTCGCAGGTAACCTCGAAATTTCTCGCTGCTCCATGGGAAGAAAGATACCCAGCAACGAATCTGGATATTTCCGGTTCATCAAGTGGTCGTGATCGATCACCATTCTTCCCCCACGCGAATCGCTCGCATCCGTGCCTTCGGATATCCTGCTCGCACCAATGGAGACAGTCGCAAACCGTAGAGAATAGATCATCAACATCTCGATACGCAGCATTGAATAATAGATTTTCAGTACGGAGGGTTCTAATAAATTCCAGCGGTGGCACAGTGAACGGGGTTCGCACGGCGCGCATGTGCTGGTCTATAGAATCAGCGGTGCTGGATTCAGGCATCACTCCACAAGCTATGGAGTCGCTGTCCCACTGAACAGCCACATGACAGAGCTGATTGCCTTTGTATTGTTCACTATGCTGATAGTGCTGATTCCGACGGATGAACACCATTCCGTCAAACAGCTTCACCTCTAGCTCGTAACCTGGATAGGTGACTTGTAGTAGACGCAAAGAATTTGCTAAGAATCCATCGTACGCATGGAACTCAATAGTCCTTGCAGGAAGGCAAAAGTCTGAGAACGAAATCTGACTCTTCAGCTGAGCGAAGAGCTCGAGCTTTGCTTGCCCAAGAACTCGGGTTTCATGCATATGCATCACGCTGCCCCTGAGTGGCAGGCAGGAAGATAAAGGTGGCTCGACGAAAAAATATTTGGTGGCCTGTCCACTCGAGGGGCCTGCTATGCCTATCTTTAAGGCATTTCTAGTGCGATTGGACTAGTTACAACTGAAGTATCAGATGGCTCTTCAACCATAGGGCCGGGGCTTGGCATTGGCTCTAGACTAAAGAACAACGCTGGCGAATGGGTAAACCCTTGCGCTCTTACATAGAGATGAATTGCCAGGGGCGTTGGAGTTATATCTACTTTGCCAGAGTCAGCATCAATTCCCCCGCCCATATTCCAGGATCCTGGCATGCCGATAAGGCCAATTTCACGAAGGTGGTCGAGCTCCCGATCAATCCGTTGAATATCCTGAGAACCTGCGACTTCCTGAATCTGGTCAATGGTAAGCGTAAGCATCTGAACTCCAACCAAGTCGTGCACTACCTTGTACTTCTGAGAAGTAGTAACTGATTCCAGGAGGATGCGAACCTGCAATCCTGAAAGCTGGGCAAGAAGATTCACAAACAACAAGTTCTCATCGCTACTGTCTTGCGTCACGGCAGAACAGAGTAAGCCTGCCCACATTCCCTGGATAACGTCGTCGTCGATCCATGAGCCCTGATCAATAGCTTGGTGAATCAGGCGAGGGTTGACAGTTCCTGGTGGCATACCATTAGCAGTATACAAGTCATTTGCTGTAGAAAGGATTTGGCATGCGTTCTTCGCTCTCCAAGTGCTAACTCTATCGCGCAGCGCGAGACCAAGTTCTTCTGCTGCTGGCAAACAAACTCTTCCCAGGAAAGCACTGGCACCATCAACAACCCCTTGGGTAGCAATCCTCATCGAATCGCCGAACCCCTTTAGGCCTAAAAAATCCGCATTTTGTGGGCTGTCAGATTGGGCCATGGATCGGGATTCTCTAATGAAGCATAACTTGTTCTTGGACAGTTCTGCAAACCACACCTCATAAACGCTCCCTTTCTGCAAACCACAGCAACAAGGCCTCCACAAGCATCCCACAAGCCTGTTACTGCAGGGGTTCTGGCCAGTCTGCTGAGATGATTCACTGTGGTTCGCGGGTCAGATAACCACTGTGCGTTTTGATACACAGCCTGCTGGCTTCATCTGAAGGGAAGACTTCTTCAACCAAAAATTTTCTAGTCATGCAATCGCTTCAATTCTCTCCGCTTCTAAGCCCATAAACAGAAAACAAACGCAAACCCATCAACCCCCGCATCTCCCAGCACCCCCGCTCCCCCAAACCAACATCAAACCTTCGCCAACGTCACCCGCTCCGGCTGGTGCTGGTACTTCCCGGCGCGGTCGCTGTAGGTGGTTTGGCAGGGTTCGCCTTCAAAGAACAGCAGCTGGCAGATGCCTTCGCTGGCGTAGATGCGGCAATCGGCGCCGGAGGAGTTGCTGAATTCCAGGGTGAGGTGGCCTTCCCAGCTGGCTTCAGCGGGGGTGGTGTTCACGATGATGCCGAGGCGGGCATAGGTGCTCTTGCCCAGGCAGATCACGGTGATGTTGGCTGGCACCCGCAGCAGCTCCAGGGCCACCCCCAGCCCGTAGGAATGGGCGGGCAGGATGAAGTAGTCGCCGTCGTCGTCGTGGTGCAGCGGCGCCGGCTCCAGGTTGGCCGGGTTGAACCGCTTCGGGTTCATCACCGTGCCTGGCACATGCCGGAAGATCAGGAACTCCTTCGGTGACAGCCGCAGGTCATAGCCGTAGGAGGAGCAGCCGTAGCTCAGCACCGGCGCCGTGCGGTTCTCGGCGTCGAGGTGGCGCACCAGCGTGGCCTGGAACGGTTCGAGCATGCCCGCCGCGGCCTGTTCGTTGATCCAGCGGTCGCACTTGAGCATGGGGTCAGCAGTTGCGGCGGAGCTGGGTCACCTGGTCGGCCATCGCCAGCAGCGCGGGCGGCATCGATGGCCCCGTGAGGATCACATCGAGATGGGCGGGACGTTGCTCCAACGTGGCCTCCACCTCCGCCGCCGGCAGGTAGCCCAGCGCGATCGCCAGCCCCAGCTCGTCGAGCACCATCAGATCCACCGCGCCGTCGAGCAGCTGGCTCCGCGTGTAGCCCCACACCTCCAGCACCGCCTCCTGCTCCTCCGCTCCGGGCCCCTCGGGCTCCGCGGCAGCCGGTTCGGTCAGGCAGGCGGGCATGGCGGGCCGCAGCCACTGCAGCCGGCCACACAGCCACAGGCTGCGCTCCAGCCCCTGGTCCACACCGCCCTTGAGGAACTGGCTGATCAGCACCCGGCTGCCCAGCCCCGCGCTGCGCAACGCCTGGCCGAACACGCCGGAGAAACTGCCGCGAAACGGCGCCGTGTGCACCTGCAGCTGGCCTTCGGTCTGGGCGGGGGGCACCAGGGCCAGCGGGCGCGGTGCCACGGGTGCCACAGCGGCCACGGGCGCAGCCGCTGCCGCGCCATGGGGGCGGCCCGGGCCGTGGGAACGGGGGCCACCGGCAGGGCCAGCACCAGAAGGCACACCACCGCTGGGCATGGAGGGGTTGAGCAGGCTGGCCGTCATCAACACCCCGGTGGCTTCGCGAAACCGAATGTAGCGGCGCCAGACCCGGAATCAAGGATCGGACACCACCCCTAGCGCATACGCCTGTACTACTTTGCGGAAATCCCGTCGGCACTGGGATTCTGCAGACGGATGTCCACAGGGAACCGTCCAGTTAGTGTGATCGGCTACATGGAGCACGGAAGCCGATCCGTAGCTTCCAACCACTTGTCCAACCGTCATGGTCGGCGCGATGCGCGGATTCAGCCGCACCAGCACCACCCCCGCGCCCGTCACCAGCGGCTTGGCCTCCTCCGCCAGTGGCTCCAGCACCCTGCTGGACGTCATGCGTGGGCTGAGCGGCTGCACCAGCGAAACGGTGGAGCGCGGCAAAACGATCTTTTTCCCCGGCGACCCGGCCGAGCGCGTCTACCTGCTGCGCCGTGGCGCCGTGCGGCTGTCCCGCGTTTATGAGAGCGGCGAGGAGATCACCGTGGCCCTGCTGCGCGAGAACAGCCTCTTCGGCGTGCTCTCCCTGCTCACCGGCCAGCGCTCGGATCGCTTCTATCACGCCGTCGCCTTCACCCGCGTCGAGCTGGTGGCCGCCCCGGCCAGTTCCGTGCGGCGTGCCATCGAGCAGGACGCCAGCGTGGGCCTGCTGCTGCTCCAGGGCCTCTCCTCCCGCATCCTGCAGACGGAGACCATGATCGAGACCCTCACCCACCGGGACATGTCCTCGCGGCTGGTGAGCTTCCTGCTGGTGCTCTGCCGCGATTTCGGTGTCCCCGGCGCCGAGGGCATCACCATCGATCTGCGCCTGTCGCACCAGGCGATCGCCGAAGCGATCGGCTCCACCCGCGTCACCATCACCCGCCTGCTCGGCGACCTGCGTCAGGCCGGCCTCGTGCAGGTGGATCGCAAGAAGATCACCGTGTTCGATCCGGTGGCCCTGGCCAAACGCTTCAGCTGAAGGCCCGCGGCCGATACTGGACCCCCTCGCCCTGAATCGTGTCCGGCTGGCTGCTGATCCTGGCCCTGCTGACCCTCGGGGGGGTGCTCGCCACCCTCGGCGATCGCCTCGGCAGCCGCGTCGGCAAGGCCCGGCTCAGCCTCTTCAACCTCCGCCCGCGCAACACCGCGGTGCTGATCACGGTGCTCACCGGCAGCCTGATCAGTGCCGTCTCGCTCGGCCTGATGCTGGCCGTGAGCCAGCGGCTGCGCACCGGCCTGTTCGAGCTCGACAGCCTCGAGCAGAAGCTGCGGGACAGCCGCGACGCCGTCCAGCGCAGCGATGCCGCCCTGAAGCGCAGCCTCTCGGCCCAGCGCGACGCCCAGCAGGCGGTGGGCCGGGCCGAACGGGGCCGCCAGCAGGCCCGCCGCCAGCTGGTGGCGGTGGAGCAGCAGGCGGGCCGCCTGCGCCGTGAGCTGCAGCCGCTGCAGAACCAGCAGCAGCAGTTGCTGCGCCAGCGCGATCGGCTCAACAGCGACATCCGCGCCCGCGATCAGGACATCCGCCGCACTGAAGCGGAGCTGGCCCGCGTGAAGGGGCAGATCGCCTCCGGCCAGGCCGAACTCAAAGATCTGGAAACCAAGCTGATCGCCCTGCGCCGCGGCGATGTGGTGATCAGCAGCGGCCAGCCGCTGGCCACCGCCAAGGTGAGCGTCAAGCAGCCGGGCCAGGCCCGCGCCGCCATCGATGCCCTGCTGCGCCAGGCCAACCAGTCGGCCTTTCAGCGGGTGCTGCCGGGGGAACCGGTCAACCGGCCGATCCTGCTGGTGCCCCGTGAAGACATCGCCAAGCTGGAGGCCCTGATCCAGAAAGGTGGCAACTGGGTGGTGAGCATCCTCTCGGCCGCCAACGTGCTGCGCGGCGAGCAACAGGTGCTCGGCTTCCCCGACCTGCGCCCCAACAAGCAGGTGATCCGCCAGGGCGAGGTGATGGCTACCACGCGGCTGGAGGGCAACGAGATCTCGCCCGAGCAGGTGCGCAACCGGCTCAACCTGCTGCTGGCCGCCTCCTTCGCCAAGGCGCAGCGGCAGGGGTCGCTGGTGGATGGCGTGCAGTTCGATGTGGCCAGCTTCAACCAGCTGGGGCGGGAGCTGAGTGAGCGGCCGGCCGGGCAGGCCGTCAGCCTGGAGGCCGTGGCCGTGCGCGAGGCCGAAACCCCCGATCCGGTGGTGCTGGAGATTCGCCGCCTCGATGGCGGCCCCACGCCCCCCTCCCCGCCGAAGCGCCCCTCATGAGCCCCTCGCCGGCAGCCGCCGCGTCACCACCGGAGCCCCTGCCGCTTCCCGCCGATGGCCCCCTCGCCGCGCTCGATCCAGGCCGCTGCAAGTGCGGCCTTGTGCGCTGCGACCCGGCGCGGCAGCAGGTGCTGGCCGCCCTGATCCTGGAGCCGGAGCAGGCGCTGGCGCAGCTGCGCGCCTGGCAGGCCGAGGGCGCTGTGGCCGGCGTGGTGCTCGGCGATGGCACCGGCAGCCGCCACTGGAGCCAGCGCCTGGCGCCGCTGCTGCCCCTGCAGCTGGTGAATGAGCGCAGCACCACCCTGGAGGCACGGCGGCGCTTCTGGCAGCTGTTCCCGCCACGCGGCTGGCGGCGCCTGCTGCCCGCAGGCCTGCGCCAGCCGCCCCGCCCCTGGGACGATGTCGTCGCCCAGCTGCTGCTCGAACGCCACCTCGGCCATCCGCTGTCGCGGCCCCCTTCCCTGCCGCCGGCCGCCTTCTAGAAGCGCGCCCGCACCGTGAAGGCGTAGTCACCGCCGGGCTCCAGCTGGTAGTCGGCCTTGAGCAGAAACCGCAGCAGTGCGTCCTGGATCAGGGCACGACCCAGCGAGGGCTCCACCGTCAGCTCACCGCGATCGAACGCCCAGCGGAAGGTCCAGGCGAAGCCGCCGGCCACCACCTCGCCCTCCAGCAGCTTCTGGGTGAAGCTCTGGTGCAGCACCCGCAGCTGGGCGGTGGTGGCGGGAAGACGGCTCACGGAGGAAGGAAACGCACGGAGTCAGACAGGAGGCGGAGCAGGCAGGAGCAGAGGCAGGCAGATGGAGGCAGACGAAAGCGGCACCGGGTGACGCTGCCGGGATCAGCCTCAGGCCGTTGTGGGCTGAAAACTGTTCAGACGATTACCGGCCCGTTCATAGCCCAGCCGCTGGATCACCCCCAGCCCCGCCAGCACCTCGTCGAGCACCGCCTCCACGCAGGCCTGCTCGCTGGGCTCGAAGCGGCCCAGCACGTGGGAAATCGTGCGGGCCTTGCGCGTGACCGGGTCATCGGCCGGGGCGCTGATGCCGATGCGCAGGCGGGGAAACTCCTGGCTGCCGAGATGGCTGATCGTGCTGCGCAGGCCGTTGTGGCCGCCGGCACTGCCGGCCAGGCGCAGCCGCAGGCGGCCCAGCGGCAGGTCCATGTCATCGACGAGCACAAGCATCTGGTCAGGACGCAGGCCGAACCAGTCGAGCGTGGCACGGATCGACCGACCGCTCTCGTTCATGTAGGTGGTGGGCATCAGCAGCCGCAGGCGCTGGGCCCCCTGGCCCACATCCGCCAGCAGGCCCTGCAGGCGCGCGTTGGCGCGAAAGCTCACCCGCTCGCGCGCCGCCAGCCGCTCCAGGGCCATGAAGCCCACGTTGTGGCGCGTGCGGGCATACTTGTCGCCGGGATTGCCCAGGCCCACAACCAGCTGAAGGTCGCCCGTGCGGGCCTCACCGCCCGGCGTGGAAGAGGCGGTCATGGCCGTGGCGGAACGAAGCGGCGGAAAACGTAGCGGCGGAAGCAGAGTGGCAGAAGCGAAGCGTTGAACTCAGGCGGCCGCCGCAGGCGGTTCGCTGGCAGCAGGGGGTTCAGTCGCTGCGGCTGAGCTGGCTGCCGGAACGGGAGCAGCAGTGGTGGTGGCCTGTGCAGGTGCAACAGCCTCAGCGGCGGGGGCGGGAGCCTCTTTGATCGCCACGCTGGTGGCGGTCACCACCGTGTCGGCTTCGGAGTCGATCGCCTTGCGGAACTCCTGCTCGAAGTTGCTGGAGGCCGACTGGAACCCCTTGAGCGTGCGCCCCAGGGTGCGCCCCAGCTCGGGCAACCGCTTCGGGCCGAACACCAGCAGGCCGATGGCCGCGATGACCGCCATTTCCGGCAGCCCGATCCCGAAGATGTTCATGCAGCGGAGCCTGGGTCAGGAACTGAGGCGAAAACAGGCGGCAAACCGGCAGGCCCGGCAGCCTGTGCCGCCAGACCCTTAGGCCGGAGGATTCAAAGACAGATCAGCCGAGGCCGTTCCAGTTCACAGTGATGCCGTCGAGCAGCAGCGACTTGTTGTACAGCTGCAGGATCACGAGCAGGAACACCAGGAACAGCACCATGAAGATGCCCATCACCGGCGTGGTGCCCCAACCGGGCACCACCTTGCCGTACTCGGAGTTGAGCGGGCGGAGCAGGTTTCCCAGTGGGGTGCGTTGCGCCATGGCGGGTGAGCCTCTCGGACACATGGATGGGGATCGTTACTGTAAGGGTCGAGGCGGAGACCGGCGCGGTCACTGTCGAGAGTTGTGATCCACCTCCGCCACCCCCAGCAGCCGCCCCTTCCTTGACCGAAACCTCCTCCCCCGCCCTGTCGATCGCGATCACCGTGCTGGTGGCGCTGCTCGCCCTCACCGGCTTCGGGGTCTACCTCGCCTTCGGCCCGCCGTCCAAGGGCCTCACCGATCCGTTCGACGATCACGACGACTGATCCTGAGCGCTCGCCAACCGCCGCACCCGCAGCTGCCGCAGCTCCCAGGGCCTCAGCAGCGGTTCTGCAGGCCCGTCTTCCACGACTCCCTCCATCCGCGCCTGAGCGCCACCCTGCACCGACCCGATCACCTGCCAGCCCGCTGACAACCCCAGCGGCTGCCGGCAGGGCGAGAGGTTCTGCACCGTGAGGCGCACCACGCCCGGCTCCGGATCCGGCGCGATCATCACCGGGTCGAGCTGGGCCGAGCCCAGGGTGAGCGCCGCTGCTGGTGGCGTGGCTGGCTCGGCCGCTGGGTGGCACCAGGTGGGGGCGCGAAACGCGCGGGCCGCCGCCGGCACCGCCGCCTGACGCCACCCATCTGTGCAGGGCATCAGCGCGAGCCGCAGGCGCTGCAGACCGTTGTCGGCGCCGGGATCGGGCCAGGTGGGGCCGCGCAGCAGCGATACGCCAAGGCGCTCCGCCGTGCCCGACACGCCCTGCGGCCCATCCAGCAGCAGCGCCAGGCCGCCGCGCTCCGCCTGGCTGCAGGTCCAGGCGATCGCCGGCACCTCCCAGCGGGCCTGTTCACGGGCGGTGCAGGGCACCGCGGGGCGCTCCAGCACGCCCGCCGCGGTGTCCGCCGCCCAGCGGCAGGCCCGCTGTTGCAGCGGCACCTCCAGCTGCAGCAGCTCATGGCGCTGGCGCCAGTGCACCCGCAGCACCAGCTCCAGCCAGGGGCTGCCCGCCAGCAGGCGCAGATCCAGCCGCAACGGGCTGGCCCCGCACTGCCCCCGTGCCACCAGGCGCACGCACAGGGGCCCCTGCTCGACCAGCTCCAGCGCCGGCTCCCACGCCAGCGGCAGCGGGTGGTCGCGGTGATCCGCCGCCAGATCCCAGGCATCCCAGAACTCACCGCTGTCGCGCCAGCGGCGCCACTGCAGCGGTGCCGCCAGCTGGGGCTGCCCGTCGGCGCCCCAGAGCTGCTCCAGCCCGCCCGCCCCCAGTTCCGCCGTCAGCAGGCCGTTGCCGATCCGCCAGCGCCCCCCCCCGAGCGACGCGCTCCACACCGGCGCCTGCACCTCCTCTGGCGGCGCGGCTGGAGCCATGGCCTGCGGCGGCGTGGCAGGAGCCATGGCCGGCAGCGGCCGGCGCTCCAGAGCCAGGGGTGTCAGCCCGGCCGCCGGCGGCAGCTGCACCCAGCAGCCCCCTCCCGGTGCGACCTGCTGGGGCAGGGGCCGCTGCGCAAGCGTCCAGCTGCCCGCCGGCAGCCGCAGCGTCAGCGCCGCCGCCGGCAGGGGCTGCAGCCGCATCACCCACCAGGGCTGGCCGGCCGGCGAAGCCGCAGCCGCCGGCGCCCCTCGCTGCAGCCAGGCCAGCAGCAGGCGATCGCGGCGCTGCCGCGCCTCACGGCGGGCCCGGCGCCACTGCGGCTCCGCCTGCTCGAACACCTCCGCCACCGACGTGCCCGGCAGGATGTCGTGGAACTGCTGAAACAACAGCGTGCGCCACCCGGCGCGGGCCGAAACAGCTGCCTGCGTGTCGCCCTCCGGCGCCGTGACTCCCGCCGCACCAGCCCACAGCAGCGCCGCCGCCAAGTCGGCTTCGCGCAGCAGCCGCTCCAGGGTGCGGTTGTGGCGTTTCTGGTCGGGCCGGCTGGTGGGGCAGGCCCGGTGCAGCTCCAGGTAGAGCTCGTCGCGCCATACCGGCAGCTGGGCGCGGCAGGGCTCCAGCCGTGCCAGGTAGGGGCGCACGCCGCCATGCACCTGCGGGGCAGCGGCGGGCTGCTGCTGCCACAGCGCCAGTTGCTCGTACATCTCCGCCGTCGGGCCGCCGCCGTGGTCGCCCACGCCCGGCAGCCAGAGAGCTTCCTCGTGGCCGGTGGCCCGCTGCCACTCCAGCCGGTAACGCTCCATCGCCAGCGGATCGCCGCCGGTGCCGATCGGGGCGGTCATCAGCGCCAGCACTTCGGCGCCGCAGCGCCCCCGCCAGCGGAACAGCCGGTGCGGGAACGGATTCGTGGCATTCCAGGCCAGCTTGTGGGTGCAGAACCAGCGCACCCCGGTGGCCGCCGCCACCACCGGCAGACCGGCGCCGAAGCCGAAGCTGTCGGGCAGCCAGGCGATCGGGTGCTCCCACTCCGGGAAGGTGGCGCGGCTGTACTCCTGGCCTTCCTCGAACTGGCGCAGCAGCGACGCGGTGCCGATCAGCACGGCATCGGTTTCCACCCACGGGCCATTCAGCGGTTCCCAGCGCCCTTCCCGCATGCGAGCGCGGATCGCGGCAAATAGCTGGGGGCGGTGCTGCTCCAGCCAGGCGTAGAGCGCCGGGGTGGAATGACCGAAATGGAGGGACGGGTCGCGCTCCATCAGCGCCAGCGTCGAGCGGAAGGTGCGCTCGGCTGCCTGCCAGGTGTCCGCCACCGGCCACAACCAGGCCAGATCCAGGTGGGCATGGCCCGCCACCTGGAAACCACCCGGCGGCGCCAGCACTGCCCGAGCCCGCGCCGCCGCCGCCTCCAGGCTCAGCGCCGCCGGGTCATCGCCTGGCGCAGGGCTGACGGGAGCCGGGCTGCCGGCCGTCTCGCGCAGGGCGGCGAGCTCCAGGGCCGTGGCCAGCAGCAGGCCGCCGGGATCGCGGCGATCGAGGGGTTCGGCCTCGATCCGGCTGTGGATCAGCGCGCCATCGTCGTGCAGCGGGCTGCGCAGCTCCAGCTCCAGCTGCAGCGGCTCCCCGCGCCACCAGCGCTCCGGCAGCCGCCAGCGGCAGGCCGCATCAAACAGGTCACCGCGATGCACCGGCTGCCCATCGACGCGCAGCTCAGCCTCAGCGGCCCACCAGCTGAGCACCAACCGGGCCAGGCCCGACGGGTCAGGCTCGCCGCGCCACGGCTCGGGACACACCAGCGTGGTGCGCAGCAGCAACTCCTGGCCACCGCGGGGCCAGAGGATCAGGCCTCGGGCGTGCCAATCCGGCCGGTACCGCCGTCCCCAGGCCTCACCGAGGGCCACACGCCACTCCCCATCAGGGAAGCGGCGGCACCAGCGGGGCTGCAGGTCGAGGCAGGAACGTGATCGAAACGTTTCAATCCAGGGGCGAAGCTCGGGATCGAGGCCCTGCGTCATCGTTTCCGGTCGGGTGCGACCCATAGGATGATGCCGCTGCCGAAGGGTCGTTCAGGGCCCGCCTGGCGCCTGTCACTCCCTGTCACCCGCCGGACCGGACCATGCTCGCTCTCAAGATCTCGGTTTACTCGGTCGTTTTCTTCTTCATCGGCATCTTCGTCTTCGGCTTCCTGGCCAGCGATCCCAGCCGCACCCCCAGCCGCAAGGACCTCGAAGACTGAATCCCCCGGCCCAGCGCACCGCGTCCCGCTTCGGGCCGGCGCTGGGCCAGTGCTCGCCCTGCCCGACAGCGGCCTCTGACCACGGCCGTCGTGGCAGGATCAGCCGCTGATTGGGAAATCGCGTGCCCTCAGCCAACCCACTCAGCTGGGCCATTGGGGTTGCAGGCGTGCTCGTGGCCTGGTCGGGTGCTCCCAGTGTGGAGGCCCGCAACCTTCCCCCATCCCCCCAGCCCCTGGAAGCCGCCGGCGTCACGCCGGGCACAGAGTCTGCTGAGGAAGAGGGCGCGCTCAGCCCCTTGGCACTCGGCGACGCGAGCGCTGCGGGCGCGGCCACCCCATCGAGCAATCCCGGCAATCCCGCCTCCCTGCCCGCCGCACCGGTGCCAGCCCCGGCCGCTGGCACCGGCAACGCCACAACCCCAGAGAACGGCCGCCCGGATTCTTTTCCCAGCCAGGGCCAGGACCCCAGCCCGGTGCCGCTGCCCGGTGGTGGTCCAGCGGCTGATCTGACGCCCGCACCGGCGGCCGCGGCGGCCTCTCCACCGCCCCTGCTGCTCGACATCACCGCCGATCAGCAGGGCTTCGATCTGGTGATCAACCGCTATGTGGCCACCGGCAATGTGTCGGCCCAGATGGCGGGTGGCCGCCTGATGGCCGACCGGCTCGAATACGACACCGTCAGCCGGACCGTCTACGCCACTGGCAGCGTGCGGTTCCAGCGCGGCAACCAGTTCCTGCAGGCCAGCAAGCTGCGTTTCAACCTGATCGAAGGTCGTGGCGAGATGGAGGACGTCTACGGCGTGCTCGACCTCACCACCGCCGCTGTGGATCTCAATCCGGAGGTGCCCCCGGCCGAGCCCCTGGGCCCACCGCCATCGCTGGCCTGCCCCACCGAGCTGCCGCCGATCCCGGACTGGCACCCCTATCCCTGGGCTGCTACGGCATGGGCCGGTCAGACCACCAACGCCGGCTTCGGCGAAACCTTTGTGTTCCAGGGGTCCCTGCGCCAGGACTACCTGCTGGGCGCCGGCCTGCAGCGGCGCCTGCTCCAGGCCGGACCCTTCGCCCTCGAACTGGATCTCAACCTGCTGGGGCACAAGGCCGCCGCTGAGAACAGCACCGGCATCGCCGCCCAGAGCTTCGGGGAAATCACCGCAGGCATCGGGCTGCGGGCCTGGCTGCAGCCCTGGCTCAGCCTGGGCATCGTGCAGGGGGTGAGCCTCAACACCAGCTTGAGCAACTTCGAATGCGGCACCCGCGAGGATTGCGCGCAGTTTCTCAACTATCTCGCCTTCGAGGTGGAAGGGGCGTTCTCGCCGCAGTGGTCGGTGGTGGGCCGGATTCATCACCGCTCGGGCGCCTTCGGGGTCTACAGCGGTGTGCGGGAAGGAAGCAACGCCTACCTGGTCGGGCTCCGGCACCGCTTCGGCAACCCGCCTGCCCGCACGGCGAACCCGCAGGCTGAGCTGCTGCCGCCCAAGGGCTGCCCCAACCGCGGCGCCGAGCCGCCCGAGCGGCCCCGCTCGCTGGCCGAAGCGCTGGAGCAGGTCGCGATGGGCGGCACCACCCCCGCCGAGCCCCAGCCCCCCGCCCAGCCCCTGGCCGGCACCAGTGCCGGTGCTGCGAACGGCACTGGCACTGGCACCAACGCAGGTACCACCAACGCCGGACAGACGCCTCAGCGGCCCAGCTTCCGCGCCATGCGCGCCCAGGAAGAGGAACGCCGCAAGGCGATCGCCGCCCTCACCGATCAACGCATCAGCGATGTGCAGGTGCGCGCCGGCCTGGCCTCCGAGCGCCGCTTCGGCGTTCCAGGTGGCGGCAACGCCAATACTGATGACGGGGATAACACCAACAACGACTTCGGGCCCGCCAGGCCGCCCCAGGTGCGACAGCTGGAGAGCAACCGCAACCCGAAACTGGTGGACGGCACCCTCACCCGACTGCGCTTTCAAGCCGCCCGCGCCGTGCTCACCGCCGAAGGCTGGCGGGCCGATCGGGCCAGCTTCACCAACGATCCATTCACGCCCGCCCAGTCGTGGATGGATGCCGACGACGTGCTGGCCGTGCAGGACAAGAACGGCGACACGGTGATCACCTCCCGTCGCAACCGGCTGATCCTGGAAGATCGCCTGCCGATCAATGTCACCAGCCGCACCCGCATCCGCAAGGAGCAGGAGGTGCAGAACCGCTGGGTGCTGGGTGTCGACAACGAAGACCGCGACGGCTTCTACGTGGGCCGCCGCCTCAAGCCGATCGGCATCGGCCAGCGCGGCACCCTGCAACTCGAGCCCCAGTTCCTGCTGCAGCGGGCCTACGAGGGCACCACCAGCAGCTATCCACTGCCCGGACAATCCGCCGGAGCGGATCCTCAGTCGCAGCCGAGCACCGTCGGCGATCTGTTCGGCCTGGAAGCGCGCCTGCAGGCGCCGCTGTTCGGCTTCGACGCCGACCTCAACCTCGACATCTCCACCTTCGAACCCGCCAACTTCGCCAACGGCACCCGGAGCTGGGGCGAACTGGTGCGCCCGCTCAAGTTGCCGCTGCTGGGCACTGTGAAGTCGCGCATCTTCGGCGCCTATCGCTTCCGCATCTGGAACGGAACGCTCGGCGAGCAGGACGTCTATTCCGCCTACGGCACCTCGATCGAACAGCGTGGCGAGCTGCCGCCTGTTGGCAGCTTCAGCAACAGCTACTTCTGGCGGCTGGGTGTTGGCAACTATCAGAGCAACGAGTTCTTCGAGAACGGCGGCGAATCGCAGAACTTTGCCCAGCTGTGGCGCGGGAATGCCTTCGGCGCCATCAACAGCTCTCTCACGCTCTGGCAAGGCAAGCCGCTGCCCTCCACCCCGGAAGGGGCACTGCGCTATTCGCCGGTGCCGATCGTGCCGGGGCTCACCTTCAACACCAACATCTCTGCCAGCCTGGCCTACTTCGGAGATGGCACCCGCCAGAACGTGTTCTCGCTCTCCGGCGGGCCCACGCTCACCCTGGGCCACTTCAGCAGGCCCTTCCTCGATTACACCCAGCTCACCATCACCGGTGGCATCAGCCTGCGTGATGGCCTCAGCCCGTTCGCCTTCGATGCTGCCGTGGATCTGGGCACCGTGGGCATCGGCCTCACCCAGCAGCTGGTGGGCCCCCTGGTGCTCAATGGCGGCATCGGCCTGAACGTGGATGCCAGCTCACCCAACTACGGCGAGATCACCGGCTCGTACGTGGAGCTGCGCTGGCAGCGCCGCTCCTACGCCTTCAGCGTCTACTACAGCCCCTATGAAGGGATCGGTGGCGTGCGCGTGCGGCTGAACGATTTCGGCTTCAAGGGCACCGGCGTGCCCTTCGTGCCGTATGAGCAGCGCATGCGCGGACAGACCGGCGATGGCCTGTTCTGAGCGAGCAGGCGCCCCTGCTGCTCAGAACCCGTTCAGGTAAGGCAGACGGGCAACAGTGGCCACCAGCGCGTCGTCGTTGGCGAGCAGCTGGCCGGTGGCATCCCACTGGCCGGTGGTGAGCATCTGCCGCGGCCCGGGCGCCAGCTCAAGGGCCCATACCTGATCGCCGCAACGCAGCTCGGCGGCCTGCACATCCAGCAGGAAGGAGGCGGAAGGGTGGGCACTGGCATAGGCCTGGATGGCCAGCATCTGCTCGTGGCCGCTGGTGAGGCAAGGCAAACCGAGCGCCAGGCCATTGCCGTGGAAGATCTCAGCGAAGCTTTCGCCGATCACCGCCCGGATGCCCCAGCGCATCAGCGCCTGCGGCGCATGCTCCCGGCTCGACCCGCAGCCGAAGTTGCGGTTCACCAGCAGCAGCCGGGCACCGCTGTGCTCGGGGCGGTCGAAGGGATGGCTGCCGCCCAGCTCACTGCGGTCGTCAGCGAACACCTGTTCCCCCAGGCCTTCGAAGGTGACGCACTTGAGGAAGCGGGCCGGGATGATCCGGTCGGTGTCGATGTCGTCGCCGGCGAGCACCAACGCACGGCCTTCGACTCTGGGGATCGGGCCGATCGGAAAGCTGCTGGCGCTCACCGCATCGGTGAGGGGGGGCAGGGAAGGGGAAGCGATCACGGCGTCAGGCGGTGAGAGAAGGCTGGCGGGAGGCGGTGGTGCTGGGGCCGGCTTCGGCGAGCAGTTCGCGCACGTCGGTGACGTGGCCGCGGACGGCGGCGGCGGCCACCATCGCCGGGCTCATCAGCAGGGTGCGGCCGCTGGCGGAACCCTGCCGGCCCTTGAAGTTGCGGTTGCTGGAACTGGCGCTGATCTGGCGCCCCTCCAGGCGGTCGGGGTTCATCGCCAGGCACATCGAGCAGCCCGGTTCGCGCCACTCGAACCCAGCCGCGCGGAACAACTGGTCGAGGCCTTCGGCTTCGGCGGCGCGGGCCACCTGCTCGGAACCCGGCACCACGAACGCCCGGATGCCATCGGCCACGTGGCGGCCACGGGCCACCAGGGCGGCGGCACGCAGGTCGCTGAGCCGGCCGTTGGTGCAGCTGCCGATGAAACAGACATCCACCGGCAGACCGGCGATCGCTGCGCCGGGGCTGAGGTTCATGTAGCGGTAGGCCTCCTCGGCGATGGGCCGCTCCTGTGGATCGAGCTGCTCAGGGGTGGGCACCGCTTCATCCACACCGATGCCCTGGGCCGGGGTGATGCCCCAGGTGACCGTGGGCGACAGCGTGGAGGCATCGAAGCGCACCTCATCGTCGTAGCTGGCGTCGGCATCGCTGGCCAGGCTCGACCACCAGGCCACCGCCCGCTCCCAGGCAGCGCCAGAGGGGGCCATCGGCCGCCCCTCCAGGTAGGCGAAGGTGGTGGCATCGGGATTGACGTAGCCGCAGCGGGCGCCGCCCTCGATCGCCATGTTGCAGAGGGTCATGCGCTCCTCCATCGACAGAGCCGCCACGGCGGGGCCGGCGAACTCATAGGCATGACCGACGCCGCCCTTGACCCCAAGCACCCGGATCACGTGCAGGATCAGATCCTTGGCATATACGCCGGAGGGAAGGGCGCCATCCACCCAGATGCGGCGCACGCGCAGCTTGTTCAACGCCAGGCTCTGGGTGGCGAGCACGTCGCGCACCTGGCTGGTGCCGATGCCGAAGGCGATCGCCCCGAAGGCGCCGTGGGTGGAGGTGTGGGAATCGCCGCAGGCCACGGTCATGCCGGGCTGGGTGAGGCCCAGCTCAGGGGCGATCACGTGCACGATTCCCTGCCGGCCGCTGCCGATCCCGTGCAAGGGGATGGCGTGGGCGGCGCAGTTGCGCTCCAGGTTCACCAGCATCTCCTCGGCCAGGGGATCGGCGAAGGGCCGGGCCTGGGAGGTGGTGGGCACGATGTGGTCCACCGTGGCGACGGTGCGCTCCGGGTGGCGCACCCCCAGGCCGAGATCCCTCAGGGCGGCGAACGCCTGCGGGCTGGTGACCTCATGGATCAGATGAAGGCCGATGAACAACTGGGTGGAGCCACCCGGCAGTTCCGCCACGCGGTGGAGATCCCACACTTTGTCGTAGAGGGTGCCGGCGCTCACCGTTTGTCCCCAGGGGTCTGACGACACCCTAAAACCGAGCCGTGCGGGCGGTCGGAATCAGGCGGGCGCGATGAGCTGCAGCCGCAGGCGGTTGAGCGCCTCCCCGGCGGTGACGGCCTGGATCCAGGCGCGGCCCCGGGAGCTGCCGAAACGCACCGCCTCGCTGCGGCTGCCCTGCGGGCCCGCCAGGCCGAAGTGCACCAGGCCCACCGGCTTCTCGGCGCTGCCACCGCCCGGGCCGGCGATGCCGGTCACCGACACCGCCCAGGTGGCGCCGGTGCTGCGGCGCACCCCTTCCGCCATGGCCAGGGCCACCGGATCGCTCACCGCACCATGGAGCTCAAGGGCGGTGGCTGTCACCCCGAGCAGTTGCTGTTTGATCGTGTTGGCGTAAGCAATCACCCCACCGAGGAACACATCGGAGGCGCCGGGCACGGCCGCCAGAGCAGCGCCGATGCCACCCCCCGTGCAGCTCTCCGCCACCGCCAGGGTTTCGCCGCGGGCCCGCAGCAACGCCAGCACCACAGAAGCCAGCGATTCCTCGTCGGCGCCAAAGCAGAGGGTGCCGGTGCGGGCGCGCAGCTCCGCCTCCAGCGGCGCGAGCAACGCCACCGCCTCGGCGGTGCTGGCAGCCCGGGCCGTGAGGCGCAGCTTCACCTCACCGGTGCCGGCATAGGGGGCCACAGTTGGGTTCTCGAGGGCCAGCAGATCGGCCACCTGCTCGGCCAGGGTGGATTCGCCGATGCCCCAGAAACGCAGCAGCCGGCTCTGGAAACAGGCCCCCGCCAACCCCTGCTCCCGCAGCCAGGGCACGGCGCTCTGCTGCCACATCGGCCTCAGCTCGCTCGGCACCCCCGGGAAGGTGAGCACGGTGAAACCCGGCTGGATGTGGCCGTCTGGCAGGGAGGTGGCCGGCGGACTCCAGAGCATCCCCGGCGCGGTGCCGGTGGGGTTCGGCACCACGCGGGCGCCCTCGGGCAGCAGCGCCTGACGGCGGTTGCTGGCGGCCAGCGGCCGACCCCGGCCGGCCAGCTTGGCCTGGATGTCTTCCCACACCTGCGGCACCTCCACCAGCGGCGTGCCGAAAGCAGCGGCGATCGCCTCGGTGGTGAGGTCGTCGGGGGTGGGGCCGAGGCCACCGGTGCAGATCAGCAGACGGCTGCGGGCCGCGGCTTCGCGCACCACCTGGATCAGCCGCTCGCGGTTGTCCCCCACCACGGTCTGGCGGAAATGCGGAAGGCCGAGGGCAGCAAGCTCTTCGGCCAGCCAACGGGCGTTGCCGTTGAGGATGTTGCCGAGCAGCAGCTCGGTGCCGATGCAGAGGATCTCGGCCGCGGCCCCGTCACCTTCGCCCATCTGCGCACCGCCCACTGGCTGAGAGCTCATCGGTTCAGCATCATCCTGGCCAACCCAGGCGGGCGGCGCCGGCGCTCAGCTGGGCCGGTTGCCGCCGCCGTCGCAGGGGGGAGCGGGCAGCTGGGCCGCGAGGTGGCTGCGCGACCCCATCACGGCGCCGATCAGGATGGCGGTGGCGATCGCCAGCCAGAGGAAGCGCATCTCCACGTTGGCGGCCACCAGCGCCAGGGTGGCCAGCCATTGGGTGAAGGCATAGATCAGCAGCACCGTGCGGCGATGGCTGAAGCCGGCCCGCAGCAAGCGGTGGTGCAGGTGGCGCCGGTCGGGATAGAAGGGGGAATGGCCCTCGCTGAGCCGGCCCATGATCACCGCCGACATGTCCGCCAGGGGCAGCGACAGGATCAGCAGCGGAAACAGCAGGCTCACGGTGGTGAGCCCCTTGGCCGGCCCCACGATGCTGATCGCCGCCAGAGCGAAGCCGAGGAAGTAGGAGCCGCCATCGCCCATGAAGATGCGGGCGGGGTTGAAGTTGTGGCGCAGAAAACCGAAGCAGGCCCCCGCCAGCGCGGCGGCCAGCAGCCCGGCGGCGCTCTGCTGCAGGCTGAAACTCACCGACAGCAGACCGATCGCGGCAATGCCGCCCACGCCCGCGGCCAGCCCGTCGAGGCCGTCGATCCAGTTGATCGCATTGGTGATGCCCACCAGCCAGATCAGCGTGGCCAGCAGGCTCAGCGCATCGGGAAGCACGAGGCTCGCCGGCGGCTGGCCGAACAGGCCGAACGGCAGATCGATCGCGCCGATGCGCACGCCCTGGCTCCAGACCACCATGGCCACGGCCACCTGACCCGCCAGCCGGGGCAGGGGCGGCAGGGCGAACAGGTCGTCCGCCAGGCCGATCACGAAGAAACAGAGTGAGCCCGCCAGCGTCGTCCAGATCAGCTGGTCTTTAGCGGGCGAGAGGGTGCCGAAGCCCCCCAGCGCCCAGATGCAGGTGAGCGCCAGCGAGAACCCGAGCACCATGCCCACCCCGCCCAGCCGCACCATCGGGATGCTGTGCTGCTTGCGTGAATCGGGCGGGTCGAACAGACCCAGCCGCAACCCGAGCCGCCGCACCAGCGGCACCACCAACGCCGTAAGCAGGGACGCGACACCGAAGGTGACGAAGGCCGCGATGACCGGGTTGCGGAGAAGACTCACGACTGCGAAAGGCTTCTCAGCTGAAGGCTCAGGGCGTGGCTGGGGGGATGGAACGCCGACAGCGCACAGGCCAAGGCGGGATGGTTCATCACAGGGTGAGCCATGGGCCTGGTTGTCCTGGCGAGCAGCTTAGGGAGGAGGGGCAGCTCAGACCGGCTGGGCCACGCGGACCGGGCCGTACAGGGGGAAACGCGAGCACAGCGCCCGGACCCGCTCACGGCAGCGCAGTTCCACCACGGCGTCCTCGGGATGGAGCAGGCGATCCGCGATCACATCGGCCACTTCCACGAACGCCTCGGCATCGAAGCCGCGGGTGGTGAGCGCGGCGCTGCCAACGCGCAGGCCGCTGGTGACGAAAGGCGATTCGGGGTCGAACGGCACCGTGTTCTTGTTGGCGGTGATGTTCACATCGCTCACTAGCAGGTCGGCGACCTTGCCGGTGAGGCCCACCGAGCGCAGATCGAGCAGCACCAGGTGGTTGTCGGTGCCTCCCGACACCACCCGGATGCCGCGTTCCATCAACCGGGCCGCCATCGCCTTGGCATTGACCACCACTTGTTGGCTGTAGGCGCGGAAAGACGGCTGGAGGGCTTCGCCGAAGGCCACGGCCTTGGCGGCCACCACATGCTCCAGGGGGCCGCCCTGGCTGCCGGGGAACACGGCCTTGTCGAACTGCCGACCGAAGGCGGCATCACCCGTCAGGATCAGGCCACCGCGGGGACCGCGCAGGGTCTTGTGGGTGGTGGTGGTGACCACATGGCAGTGGGGGACAGGGCTGGGGTGCACACCTGCGGCCACCAGACCGGCGATGTGGGCCATGTCGGCCAGCAGATAGGCGCCCACCTCATCGGCGATGGCGCGGAAAGCGGCGAAATCGATCGTGCGGGGGTAAGCGGAATAACCGCAGATGATGAGCTTCGGCCGGTGCTCGAGCGCCAGCTCGCGGATGTGGGCGAAATCGAGCTGTTCGGTGTCGGGGGAAACGCCGTAATGCACGGCCTTGAACCACTTGCCCGACACGTTCACGGGAGAGCCGTGGGTGAGGTGGCCGCCGTGGGAGAGGTCCATGCCCAGGATCGTGTCGCCCGGCTGCAGCAGAGCCAGGAACACGGCGAAGTTGGCCTGGGCGCCGCTGTGGGGCTGCACGTTCGCCCAGTCGGCGCCGAACAGCTGGCGGGCGCGGGCGATGGCCAGCTCCTCGATCGCATCAACGTGCTCGCAGCCGCCGTAGTAGCGCTTGTGGGGCAGGCCCTCGGCGTACTTGTTGGTCAGCACCGAGCCCTGGGCCTCCATCACGGCCCGGGACGTGAAGTTCTCGCTGGCGATCAGCTCGAGATGGTGCTGCTGACGCTCCTGCTCCTTGCCGATCAGGGCGGCGATGGCGGGATCGCCGCTCGCCAGGGAATGGTTGAGGGCCTCGCCGCTGGAGTCCGTCATCGATCGGTACGTCGCCTGATGGATCGGATCGTAGGAAATCGACCCACCCGCAGGGCTGCTGGCGCGGAAGCGCAAAAAAAACCGCCCGGGTGGGCGGTGAGAGGAAACGAAAACGGGAAACGTTGAAAGCGCGCCTGGAGAGATTCGAACTCCCGACCCTCTGATCCGTAGTCAGATGCTCTAATCCGCTGAGCTACAAGCGCGTGCCCACACATTCTCACCGCACGGAGGGCCCTTCCGTCAACAGGCCCAGGCCCTGGGGCCACAATCGAGGCAGCTTCCTGCGGCGGCTCACCGCGCAACAACCATGCCGATCCGCTGGTACGGCCCCGCCGATCCCACCGACCCCACCTACCGCCACTTTGAGCGGATCGTGAACCTCACCCTGCACGGCATGGCTTTCGCCGCCATCAACAGCGGGCTCTGGGTGGTGCAGGGTCTGCGCCACCCCTGGAACCATCTGGGCTGGCTGAGCCTGGGCTGGGGGGGGCTGTGGCTGGTGCATCTGTGCGTGGTGCTGAGCCGGCGGCCGCCCGCTTCCGATGGGGCTACACCATGAGCAGTTCCCCTTGCCCCCTGCGGCCATGACGCTCTCGGCCACCGAGATCGAAGACCTCCGCCAGGCCCTCGCCGAGCGGCTCTACCTGCAGATCGCTGGATGGCACCTCTATCTGGGCGATGCGGGCCTCGATGGCCCGTTGGCGATCGAATGTGCCGCCCGGCTGGACCAGGGGGCCGGGGTGTGCGCCCGCCAGGCGCTGGAGGCGGTGCAGGTGCCGATCGGTGGCGGCTCCAGCCGCCTGCCGCTGGCGCGGCTGATCCCCCCTGGGCAACTGCGCGACCTCGAAGATGTGCTCGACGGCTTCAGCCACTGAAGTTCGGCGACAAGCCGGGCGCAAAGGCAAGGCTGCGAATAGGGTTGCTGCCACCGCAGGCGCCGGATGCTGGTCATCGAGGTCACCAACGCCCGCGAGGTGGTCCGCCAGCGCATCGGCCGTCTGGGTGGGCGCCTGATCGGCAAGGTGGTCGACGCCGAAGCCCAGGTGGAGAAGGCCTTGATCCAGGAGCTGGAAACCGCCTTCCGCGAGTTCGGCATCGAAGCCCGCATCTTCTCGATCGACGGGCCCACGATGGTGGGCCGCAGCCACATCGAGGTGCCTGTTCACGTGCGGGAGGAACGGCAGGTGCGGCTCAAGAGCGGCGCCTGAGCCGCTGCAGCACCTGCTGGCTGAGCTGGCGCGCTTCCGGCACCCCGGCCGAGGTGGCCAGCAGCCCATAGACCGCGAAGGCCAGGGAGGCACTGAGCCCGCACTCCAGCAACTGGCCGATCAGGCCGGCCGGCCAGGGCACGCCGATTGAGAGCAGCCAGGCAACAAGACCGGCCCCCACTGCCGCCAGCAGCAACAACAGGCTGTCGCGGCCCCACTGACGCAGGGGCAGCTGGCCGAGGCGATTCTGGAGGGCGAGCAGCAACCCCAGGCAGGTGAGCACGTTGACAGCGACGGTGGCCATCACCAGCCCGGCAGCGCCGAAGTTGATCGCCGGCAACTGCAGCCCCCAGGGAGTGGGCCCTCCGACGAACAACCAGCAGAAGATCACGTTGAAGCCGATCCCGGCCAGGGAGAAACGAAACGGTGTGGTGCCATCACCAAGGGCATAGAAGACGCGCACGATCACGTCGCGGCCGAGGTAGGCGGGCATGCCCACCCCATAGGCGATCAGCAGGCTGGTCACCAGCTGGGCCGCCTCCGCGTCGAAGGCTCCCCGCTTGTAGATCAGGGCCACGATCGGGCCGGCCAAGCCCACCATCAAGGCCCCCAAGGGCAACATGCTGGCGTTGGAGAGCATCAACCCCTGACGGATGCGTCCCACCAGGGCTGACCGGTCGGCCGGTTCTGTGAGCCTGGAGAGCACCGGCAGCAACGGCACCAGCAAGGCGTTCGAGATCAAGCCCAGCGGTGTCTGTACCAGGAGGTTGGCGTAGCCCAGACCGGCCGCCGCACCCACCATTCCCGAAGCGAAGAACAGGCTGGTGAACACATTGATCTGCAGCATCCCGGAGGAGAGCGTGGCCGGCGCCATCACCTGCAACACCTCCTGCACACCGGGGTGGTGCCAGTCCCACACAAGCTGGAAGCGGTGCAGCCCCTGCTTCGCCAGGGCCGGCAGCTGGATCAGCCACTGCAGCACGGCTCCGAGCGTGGTGGTGCCCGCCAGCACCACCCCACCGAGCACGGCCGTGGCCGGCAGGCCGATCTCCGGGCCTACCAGCCACCAGAGCGCGCCGATGCCGCCGATCATCGCCACGCTGGAAACAAGTGGGCTCACCGAGGGCAGCCAGAAGACATCGGCGGCGTTGAGAGCCCCGAAACCCAGGCCAATCAAGCCAGCGAACAGAGCCATCGGCGCCATCCAGCGCAACTGGAGCACGGCGATCGCGTGGCGCTCCCCCTCCAGGCCCGGGCCCACCAGGCTGATCAGCGGATCGGCGGCCAGCACCAGCAGCACAGTCACGCCCAGCAGGCCCACCCCCACCAGGGTGTTGATCGCCGCCAGCACGTGGGCCCCCTCCTGGCGCGGCCGCCGGGCCAGCACGCTCACCATGGCGCTGTGAAACGGCCCGTTGATCCCGCCCAGCAGGATCAGCAGAAATCCCGGCAGCACGTAGGCGTAGTTGTAGGCGTCGTAAGCGGCCCCCACGCCGAAGGCGGCGGCGATCACCAGCTGGCGCAGCAGACCTGCCACCTTGCTCAAGGCGGTGGCAAGGGCCACGATCAAGGCGATGCGCCGCAGGGATTTCACCATCCGGTATCGACCACAGGCCCATTCGTTCGGCTGATTCTCCACCGCGTCCCCCCACCCCATGGCACCAGCCCCCCGAGCCGCCGCGTCCGCCCCGGAAGCGGTTTCCACCGTGCTGCGCTTTGAGCCTTTGGCAGAGGGAATCCTGCTGCGGCGCTACAAGCGCTTCCTCGCCGATGTGGAGCTCACCGATGGCGCGGTGGTGACGGCCCACTGCGCCAACACCGGCCCGATGACCGGGGTGCTGATTCCCGGCGGCCGCGTGCGGCTGCGCCACGATCCCCGGCCCGAGCGCAAGCTGGCCTGGACGTGGGAGCAGGCGGAAGTGCCCAGCGCCGACGGCTCCCTCTGCTGGGTGGGCATCAACACCGCTTTGCCGAACCGGCTGGTGCGCGCCACGATTGAAGCCGGTCTGCTGGAGCCCTGGCTGGGGCCGATCGGGGCTATCCGCGCGGAGGTTCCCTATGGCCGCGGGCGACGCAGCCGCATCGATCTGCTGCTCACGCCCGCCGAGGGGGCGGCCGATCCCCGCCTGATTTATGTGGAAATCAAGAACACCACCTGGAGCCGCAGCTCCCTGGCGCTCTTTCCCGACACGGTCACCGAACGGGGCCAGAAGCACCTGGAGGAACTGACCGACCTGCTGCCAGAGGCCCGTGCGGTGCTGGTTCCCTGCCTGAGCCGTAGGGACGTGGACCGCTTCGCACCAGGCGACTCCGCCGATCCCCGCTATGGAGAGCTCTTCCGCACGGCAGTGGCGGCCGGGGTGGAGGTACTGCCCTGCCGCTACGACTTCCGGGAGGACACGGTGACATGGCAGGGCACCACACCGGTGCTGACGCATGAAGTCTTAGACGGCACATCCTCTTCTCTTTGATCGATTTGTAGCCGTCGACACCACAGGAACACGCATCAGAAAGGAAGTTTGGCGGCCAGGGACGCGCTTCCGGGCGTCATCCACTTCCGACAACCCTCCTGGTCTTTTCTTACATGACCATTGCAACCCAAGCCCCTCGACAACGGCGCCCCAAGCGCCTGTCGGAGGCGAGCCTGCTCGAAGCTCCCCCACTGCTGCTGCGTCGCATCAGTGGCATGAGCAGTTCCCGCACCCTCACCTGGATGGCCTGCGTTCCGCTGGCGCTCTTCGGTCTTGGTGTGTTCAACCTTTCGGCTCACGCCGCTGAGCTGCCTGAGCTCACCCCTGCCTTCCTGATCAACAACCTTTGGCTGCTGATCGCCTCGATCCTGGTGATCTTCATGAACGCCGGTTTCGCCATGGTGGAAGCCGGGCTTTGCCGCCAGAAGAACGCCACCAACATCCTGGCCAAGAACCTGATCGTGTTCGCCCTGGCGGCGAGTGCCTACTGGCTGATCGGGTATTCGCTGATGTACGGCTCGGCTGTTGTTCCCGGCTGGCTCTTCTATGGCAAGGGAGGTCCGCTCGGCCTGTTCTTTGATCCCGCCGTCACCCCGGCGATGGTCACCGATGGCGCTCTGGTTCCCAGTGTTGACTTCCTCTTCCAGGTGGCCTTTGCCGGCACCTCCGCCACGATCGTTTCCGGCCTGGTTGCTGAGCGCATCAAGTTCTTCGAATTCGTGATCTTCTCGCTGGTGCTGGTGGGTTTCATCTACCCGATCGCCGGCAGCTGGAAGTGGAACGCCGAAGGCTGGCTCAACAAACTCGGTTTCATCGACTTCGCCGGCTCCACCCTGGTCCACACGGTTGGTGCTTGTGCTGGTCTGACTGGGGCGATCATCCTCGGCCCCAGGATCGGCAAGTTCGTTGATGGCAAAGTCAAGGCCATCCCTGGCCACAACCTGGCCATCGCCACCCTCGGTTGCCTGATTCTCTGGATCGGCTGGTACGGCTTCAACCCCGGCTCCGTCCTTTCCATGACCGAAGCCGTTCCCTACATCGCTGTCACCACCACCCTGGGTGCGGCCGGCGGCGGCATCGCCGGCACGGTGGTTTCCCAGCTGCAGTCGGGTAAGCCTGACCTCACCATGACCATCAACGGCATTCTTGCCGGCCTGGTGGGCATCACCGCGGGTTGCGACGGCTTCGGCATGGCCGGTGCCTGGATCGTCGGCTTCATTGCCGGTGCGATTGTTGTCTACTCGGTAGGCATCATCGACGGCCTCGGCATTGACGATCCCGTGGGCGCCTGGTCCGTTCACGGCACCTGCGGCATCTGGGGCACCCTCGCCGTGGGCCTGTTCAACAAAGACGCAGGTCTCTTCTTCGGCGGTGGCTTCGGGCTCCTCGGCCTGCAGATCCTTGGCTCCGTCTGCTACGTGATCTTCGCCCTCGTCACCTCCTGGATTGTCTGGTCCGTGCTTGGCGGTATCAGCGGTGGCATCCGCGTGACGGAAGCTGAGGAAGTCGAAGGGCTTGACATCAGCGAGCACGGCATGGAGGCCTATCCCGATTTCGCCTCCACGGCCAGCTGAACCCTGGTTCACCAAAGCGCGGCCCTTTGCTTCCGCGTCCCCACCCACGGCTCACCCCGTGGGTTTTTTGTCGTCAATCGCCCGGGCCCGCCCATAGAGTCGTCCGTGATGTGGGGCGATGCCGTGGACACCCGTGCCTTCAAGCGCTCGCTGCACCATTCGGAGCGCTACAACCGCCGCGGCTTCGGTCGGGCCGAAGAGGTGGCCGGCAGCCTTGAGCAGGCCTATCAGAGCGCGTTGATCGCCACGATCCGCGAGCAGGGCTACGAGCTGCGCCATGGGCGCCTCACGATCAAGCTGGCCGAGGCCTTCGGTTTCTGCTGGGGCGTGGAGCGGGCGGTGGCGATGGCCTACGAAACGCGGCGTCACTACCCCAGCGAGCGGATCTGGATCACCAACGAGATCATCCACAACCCGTCGGTGAACGACCACCTCCGCCAGATGAACGTGCAGTTCATTCAGGTGGAGGAAGGCGTGAAGGATTTCTCCGAGGTGGGCACCGGCGATGTGGTGATCCTGCCGGCCTTCGGCGCCACGGTGCAGGAGATGCAGCTGCTCAATGAGCGGGGCTGCCACATCGTCGACACCACCTGCCCCTGGGTGTCGAAGGTCTGGAACACGGTGGAGAAGCACAAGAAGCAGGCCTTCACCTCGATCATTCACGGCAAGGTGAAGCACGAGGAAACCCTTGCCACCAGCTCCTTCGCCGGCACCTACCTGGTGGTGCTCGACACCGCCGAAGCCCAGATGGTCTGCGACTACATCCTCGGCCGCGGCGATCGCGAGGCCTTCATGGAACGGTTCGCCAAGGCCTGCTCGCCTGGCTTCGACCCCGACCGCGACCTCGATCGGGTGGGGGTGGCCAACCAGACCACCATGCTCAAGAGCGAAACCGAGGACATCGGACGCATGTTTGAGCGCACGATGCTGACCCGCTACGGCCCCACCGCCCTCAACGATCACTTCCTGGCCTTCAACACGATCTGCGACGCCACCCAGGAGCGGCAGGACGCCATGTTCTCGCTGGTGGACGAACCACTGGATCTGCTGGTGGTGATCGGCGGCTACAACTCCTCGAACACCACCCACCTGCAGGAGATCGCCATCAGCCGCGGCATCCGCTCCTTCCACATCGACACGCCCGAGCGGATCGGCCCCGGCAACCAGATTGAGCACAAGCCCCTGGGCGGCGAACTGGAGAGCGTGTCCCCCTTCCTGCCGGAGGGGCCGCTGAAAGTGGGAATCACCTCCGGAGCCTCCACCCCCGACCGGGTGGTGGAGGATGTGATCCGTCACCTGATGGAGCTTTGCGAGCCCTGAGCACCCTTGACGGCCTCCCTGCCGCCTTGCACCGTGCCACCCGCACCCGTGCCAGCGGCGTCAGCGCCAGGAACGGCAGCACCCAGGAACGTGCCCTTCTGCATGACACGGAGGCATCCCAGCCTGCTGTCACATCGGCTGCGTATCAGTCGGACGCTGCGATTTACGGTTGCCTGTGACAACCAGAAACAGTTCATCCACTCCGGCCTCCGGTAGGTCCAATCCTTTGACCTTCACCCAGCCCCGCCATCTGTCCGACGCTGTCGTGCCCGTTTCCCAGTTACGCAACGGGGACGATGCACGCATCCGGTGCTACACGAGCGTCTTCGCCGACCTGATGGAAATGCGTGCGGAGCCACGCACCGTTGCCACCTACCTCGACCATCACGACGGCTGGTTCCGCCGCTGCGCGGCTCCGATGCAGGTGTTGCCGCTCGGACACAACGGCTATGCGCTCACCCTGGGCCGCTTCGGCAACTTCGGCTTCGAAGTGGAGCCCACGATCGGGCTGGAGCTGCTGCCACAGAGCGAAGGGGTCTACCGGATCGTGACCATCCCTCTGCCGGAAGGCGACCCCGCCCTGCAGCAGATCTACGACGTGGCCTTCAACGCCTCGCTGCAGCTTGAGCGTGGCGAAGGCGATCAGGCACTCGCCACCATGGTGCGCTGGACCCTGGATCTGAGCGTGTGGATCCGGCTGCCCGCCGTGATCGGCCTGCTGCCTGAAGGGCTGGTGCAATCCAGCGGCGATCACCTGTTGCGCCAGATCGTGCGGCAGATCTCACGCAAGCTCACCTGGAAGGTGCAGGAGGATTTCCACGCCACCCATGAGCTCACCTGCCCGCCACGGCGTCAGGCGCGTTTCTGAGCGCCTGGCATTGCGGCCGGAGAGGCCCTGACAGCTGTGCGGGCCTGTTCTCTCTAGGCCCTGAGTGGCCCACAGCGGCTCAGGGCTCAGAATCCGTGCGCTCTCAGCGGCTCGTCCAGATCTTGTTGACGATCTGCATGCCGCTGACCGCTTGCCACAGGAACAGCGACATCACGGTCATGTTCAGGCCCACATGCGCCTTGCGGGCGAGCATGTTGCCCTTCTGCATGGCGGGAGCGAAGGCGGCGGCCACGGCGATCAGGCTCACCATGGCGATGCCCGCCAGCAGGTGCGGCCCCACGAACAGCTTGCCGTTGTTGATGTAGGTGACGGCCATGCCACCGAAGCTGCCGAGCACCATCAGGGCCAGCACCAGGCTGCCGATCTGGAAGTGGCGCTGGGCGAACTTGCCCTTGATCAACTCCTTGCGCTGTTCCGGTTCAGCGGTGCGGGTCTTCTTCGCCTTCACCCCCAGATAGAGGGCGTAGCCGAAGAGTGCCAGCAGCGCCCACATCAGCAGGGGATGCAGGAAGTTGAGATTGAAAGCCAGGGCGTCCGGCATCGCAGTGAGAACGGTGACGTTGCGAAGCTACAACTCACGGTGTCGTCCCGTCCGTTCAGTGGAGGAAGTGGCGACGTCCGGTGGTGACCATCGCCAGACCAAGCTCCTCGCAGGCCCGGATCGAATCGCCATCGCGCAGGCTGCCGCCCGGCTGGATCACCGCCGTGATGCCGTGGCGGGCAGCCAGGCGCACGGTGTCGTCGAAGGGGAAGAAGCCATCGCTGGCCAGCACCGCCCCCCGGGCCGCCTCTGCCGCCGCCTCCAGCGCGAGCCGCGCCGATCCCACCCGATTCATCTGGCCCGCACCGATGCCGAGGCTGGCCCCATCGCTGGCCACCACGATCGCGTTGGAACGCACATGACGCACCAACCGCCAGGCGAAGCGCAGATCGTCCAGTTCAGCCGCCGTCGGCGCCCTGCTCGTCACCACTTGCCACTCGGCTTCGTCCACCGGTTGATCGTCGAGGTCCTGCTGGAGCAGCCCACCCAGCACGCTGCGCCACTGGTGGCGAGGGGCCCGGGCGATCGCGGCTGCATCGAGCTCCAACAGGCGCAGATTGGCCTTGGTGCCCAGCTGCTCGCGGGCCTCGGAGCTGTAGCCCGGTGCCACCACACACTCCAGGAACAGTCCGGTGAGCAGCTCGGCGGCCGCCTGATCCACCGGTGTGTTGAGCGCCACGATGCCGCCGAAGGCCGAGGTGCGGTCAGCGTCGAGGGCCCGCCGCAGGGCCATCGCCCCATCGGTGGCGACCGCCACGCCGCAGGGGTTGGTGTGCTTCACCACCACGGCGGCCGGCGTCTCAGCGGCCGTGCCCTGGGCTAGGTCGGTGTAGCCGAACTCCCGCACGGTGGCGAGGGCGGCTTCGAGATCCAGCAGGTTGTTCATGCTCAGCTCCTTGCCCTGCAGCTGGCGGGCCGCGCCCCAGCCGGCGGCGGGAGCGGAGAACCAGGACGCCTGCTGATGGGGGTTCTCCCCGTAACGCAGGGTCTGCTGGAGGGGCAGCTCGATGGCCAGCGGCCGTGGCGGCGCAGCGGCTTCCAGGCGGCTTTCCAGCCAGGCGCTGATGGCCGCGTCATAGGCGGCGGTGTGGCGGAAGGCCTCCAGGGCGAGACGCTGGCGCAGCGCGTCGTCGAGCGCGCCGGCCGCCAGGGCGGCGAGGAACGGTTCGTACTGGGCTGGGCTGGTGAGTACGGTCACGGCCGCATGGTTCTTGGCGGCGGCACGCACCATCGCCGGGCCGCCGATGTCGATCGTTTCCACGGCCGTTTCCCAGCTCACGGCTGGGTCGGCCACCGTTTCGCGGAACGGATAGAGGTTCACCACCACCACATCGATCGGGGGGATGCCCTGCGCCTCGAGGTCGGCCTGATGGGCCGCATCATCGCGGCGGGCCAGGATGCCGCCATGGATGCGGGGGTGAAGGGTCTTGACCCGGCCGCCAAGGATCTCCGGAGAGCCGGTGTGCTCCGCCACCCGCGTGACCGGCAGGCCGGCCGCCGCCAGCACCGCGGCGGTGCCGCCGCTGGAGAGCAGTCGGAAGCCGTGGGTGTGGTGGAGGGTGTGGGCCAGCGCCACCACGCCCTGTTTGTCCGACACACTCAGAAGCGCCGTGGGTGCCATGTCGATCGAGACGCGATTGCCACAACCTACGCAGCAACTCCCCGTTTGTTTCCGCCGCCACCCCTCCGATGCCTACCGATCAGCGTGTCCATGGACCGGCCGAGGCGAAGCGGCGGCTGGTACTGCTGCACGGCTGGGGCGCCGATGCGGATGATCTGATCGATCTCGGCCAGGAGCTGGCCGGCCCTGCCATCGGCCTGGTGGGGCTGCGGGCCCCCGAGCCCCACCCACAGGGCATGGGCCGCCAGTGGTACGACCTGCAGAACCCCCTCTGGCCCGAGCTGGTGGCGGAGGCAAGGCAAGCGCTGCGGCTGCGCCTGCTGCAGCTGGGCGAGCAGGTGCCGCTGGAGAACACGGTGCTGCTGGGCTTCTCCCAGGGCGCCGCGATGGCGGTGGATGTGGCCAGCACCCTGCCACTGGCGGGCGTGATCGGCTGCAGTGGCTATCCCCACCCAGACTGGCTGCCCCGTGGCCCCCTGCCCCGGGTGCTGCTCACCCATGGGCGCGAGGATCCGGTGGTGCCCTTTGCCGCCAGCGAGCGGTTGCGGCAGTTGCTGCAGGGCGCAGGCGGGAAGGCTGAACTGTTGGGTTTCAGCGGCGGGCACAGCATCGATCCCGCGCTGTTTCCGCAGCTGCGCACGTTTCTCCAGGATCAACTCGGCGCTGCACCGGCCTGAGCAGATCCAGCGATCGGGGCCTTGCGGCGGTTATCGCGGGAAGGCCTGCCCCCTGGAGGGCGGCCTTCCCGCAGGGGAAAGTCAGACGAAGGCGTATTCGTACTCTTCCATTTCCTCCCAGTCGTCGGCGGCGCTGGATTCGATGCCGGCAAAGAGGTTTTCTTCGCCGATCTCATCGACGATCAGGCGAAGGGAGGGGAACAGGAAGTGGTTCTCCTCGGCGTACTGCGCGCTGAACAGGCCTTTTTCACCCCAGAAGAAGCGGTCGGTGGTGTGCTCGTTGCGGCGCACGTTGAGCAGGGCCGGCGGCACCAGCGCGGATTCGGCGATGAAGCGCCGGGCGGCCGTGACCGGTTTGTGCTCACCGGTTTCGAGGTTGTGGGTGGGCACATGGGCCAACACACGCTGACCGGCAAGACGACGGCGGCTGATCCGCTTGCGCTTCTTCGACATGGAACGACTCCCGAGGGGGAGGAAAGGAGGATGGGTTTTGTGGCGTGCCGAGGCGAGCCACGGCGAATGCGCACCCGGGATGGATGCAGCAAACGGCCAATCAGGGCAGGGCGGGAGCGGTGGTGCACGGGGTGGCCTGCTGGCAGACCACGCCCGAACACGACACGGATAACGGCGCGGCGGACCCGAGCGGGTCGCCGAACGACAGAGGGACGATTCAGCCTCTGCTGTAGCCTCGGTCGCAAGGGAAATGCAACCGCTGCCGCCGATACCTCCGCAGTGCCATCCGCTCCCGGACAGCGAAGTATTGGTCGATACGTAAATCTTAAGCCTATTTCCGAAATCCGGATCATCGGATCGCAATTTCTTTCGGCAACCCGTCCGTTTCAGTGCTGATGGAGGTTTCTGCGCGCTTCACCGCCTTCCTGACCCATCAGCTGGATCAGTTTTCCGATCGCCCCGACCTCCACTCCCTGGTCGTCTACCTCGCCATGACGCGCCAGGGCGGCAAGCCGGGCCTGGTGCCGGTGGGCCAGTGGCCACGCCGTTCCACCGCCCTGCCTGCCGTCGATGAAGACCGCAGCCTGCAGCTGCCCTGCCCGGAGCGACGCTGGCTGCCGCTGCGCCGCGAGCAGCTCCTGCTCGGTGCCATCCGGGTGGAAACGGCCTCCCTGCCGTGGTCGCCCACGCTCACGCCCCGGCTGCAGGCCACGGCCCAGGCGGTCACCGAAGTGCTCTGCCTCGATCTGGAGGAGCAACGGCTCACGCGCCAGCTGAAGCGGAACCAGGAGGATCTGCGGCTGCTGGTGCACCAGCTGCGCAACCCGCTCGCCGCCCTGCGCACCTTCGGCAAGCTGCTGCTGCGGCGCCTGGAGAGCGACCCCGACAACCGCTCCCTAGTGGAGAACCTGCTGGCGGAAGAGCAGCAGCTCAACCGTTACGTGGAGGCGATCGATGGGCTGATCGAGCGCCCCCTGATCGGCCCCGGCAGCCAGGATCCCCAGCCCCTGCTGCTGCCGCCCTCCCTGAGTTCGGGCCAGCCACAGGCGCTGGCGGAGCGCCTCGATCCCCTGCTGAAACGGGCCGCCGCCACGGCCTTGCTGCAGGGCCGTCGCTGGCTGGGCGGCGAGGTCCTGCCCCAGTGGTTCGGTGACAGCGGTGCGGTGGCCGAGATCGTTGCCAATCTGCTGGAGAACGCCTTTCGCTACTGCCCGCCCGGCGCACCGATCGGCCTGGAGGTGGCCCACGCCCCCGGCGACGCCGAGCGGCCCCGGTTGATCGTCTGGGACGGTGGAGCACCGATCGCCGCGGCCGAGCGGGAGGCGATCTTCGAGCGCGGCAGGCGGGGAGCGCAGGCCGCCGGCACAGCCGGTACGGGCCTCGGGCTCACCCTGGCCCGGGCGCTGGCCCGCAGCCTGGGTGGTGATCTCACCCTGCACATCCCGCCGCAGGAGCTGGATCCGGCGCTGCCCGGCACCGGCAATGCCTTCTGCCTGCAGCTGCCTGCCAGCAGCGCACCTGCCGTGGGCCGGCTCAGGCCAGCGCCACCATCAACGCCGTGAGGGCCAGCGCCAGGGCTTCACACCACTCCACACAGGCGCCGTAGGTGTCGCCGCTGTGCCCACCCAGGCGGCGCCCCAGCAACCAGGGGATCACCAGTGCGGGCGCCAGGCCAAGCGCGCCCAGACCGCCCAGGCCCACCGGGCCGGACGCCAGGGCCAGCAGCACGAGCAGAGGCAGGGAGGGCAGCAATTCGCGGCCAAGGCCGCGCCAGTGCTGGCGATGAAAGCCGGCGCTGCCGCCGCTGGCCTGCCGCAGATACGGAAACCATTGGATGGCGACCAAAGGGGCGAGGCGCCCCCACACCGCCGCCCAGATCAGGGCCAGCGCCACCAACGGTGCCGGGGCCACCTCCGCAAGGGTGAGCAGGGCGGCGGCGCGCACCAGCAGCACCTGCGCGAACGCGACCACGCCACTGGCTCCCACCCGGCTGTCGTCCATCGCCTCCAGCGCCCGCTCGCCTGCCGCGAGGCCGTCGGCGGTGTCCATCACCCCATCCATGTGAATCCCGCCGCTGAGGCTGAGGCCACAGGCCAGCACCAGCGCCACCTGGGCCGCGGGCGGCAGCCTGCCATCGCTGAGGATCCAGAGCAGGCCCTGCAGGCTGCCGAGCACGGCGCCGATCCAGGGGCCGAAGCGGGCGATGCGCTCAAAGCGAGGCTGCACCCTCGGCCAGGCAGGCAGCACGCTGTAGAAGATCCAGGCACCGGCGAGCTCCTGCCACCAGGCCGGCGGGGCGGACGGGGATGGCGGACGGGAAGACACGAACCGCAGCGCATCGGAAGGGAGCACCTAGGTTCGTCGACCGTGCGCGCGCTGATGCCGTGAACCGCTCCGCCCCCGAGGCTGCCGGGCCTGAGGCCGCGGCGCCATTCCGCTTTCAGGTGTACCACCGCTGCAGCCACAGCCATGCCCGCTGCGGCAGCTTCCACACCCCTCACGGGGTGGTGGACACACCGCGCTTCATGCCGGTGGGCACCCTGGCCACGGTGAAGGGGGTCACCCCCGAGCAACTGCGCGCCACCAAGGCCCAGATGGTGCTGGCCAACACCTATCACCTGCATCTCCAACCAGGCGAACAGGTGGTGGCGGAAGCGGGCGGCCTGCATCGCTTCATGGGCTGGAGCGGACCGCTGCTCACCGATTCCGGTGGCTTCCAGGTGTTCAGCCTCGGGGCGATCAACACGATCAACGACGACGGCGTGGTGTTCCGCTCCCCCCGTGACGGCGCCCGCATCACGCTCACGCCGGAGCGGTCGATGGAGATCCAGATGGCGCTCGGTGCGGATGTGGCCATGGCCTTCGACCAGTGCCCCCCCTATCCGGCCAGCGAAACCGATGTGGCGGAAGCCAACCGGCGCACGCACCGCTGGCTGGAACGCTGCATCGCCCACCACAGCCGGCCCGATCAGGCCCTGTTCGGCATCGTGCAGGGGGGCACCCACGCCCACCTGCGCGAAGAATCGGCGCGGGCGGTGGCGGCGATGGGCCTGCCCGGCATCGCCATCGGTGGGGTGAGCGTGGGCGAACCGGTGGAGGCGATGCATCGCATCGTGCGCCAGGTGACGCCGCTGCTGCCGGACGACCGGCCGCGTTATCTGATGGGGGTGGGCAGCTACCGCGAAATGGCGATCGCGGTAGCGCAGGGGATTGATCTGTTCGACTGCGTGCTGCCGACCCGGCTGGGCCGGCACGGCACCGCACTGGTGGGAGGCGAGCGCTGGAACCTGCGCAATGCCCGCTTCCGGCACGACCACACCCCGCTCGATCCCAGCTGCCCCTGCCCGGCCTGCGCCCACCACAGCCGCGCCTACCTCCACCACCTGATCCGCAGCGAGGAACTGCTGGGGCGCATCCTGCTCAGCCTCCACAACCTCACCCAGCTGCTGCGCTTCACCAGCGCCATGGCACAAGCGATCCGCGAGGGGTGTTTTTCAGAGGATTTCGCTCCGTGGGAGCAGGGATCTCCGGCGGCGCACACGTGGTAGCGTCCGAGCCACACAGGTTTCCAAGGCCCGCGATGCCTTTCTCCATGCTGTTCGCCCTCGCGACTGCCAACGCCGCGCCGGGCTCCACCCTGGCCCAGCTTCCCGAGGCTTATCAGGCGTTCGGTCCTCTGGTGGACATTCTGCCGATCATCCCCCTCTTCTTCCTGCTGCTGGCCTTCGTGTGGCAGGCCTCGGTGGGCTTCCGCTGATCAGCTTTTGTTGATTGTCGTTCGATGATCAGCGTCTGTCTGTTGGATCGTTATCTGCTGATCGCGTTCTCTCCTGCATGGTGATCCGCCGCTAGCGGCAGCTGATCACCCTCAGCTGGTTGTCGTCTGCAGGTTGCGGCCGGTTCAGCGCCGTTCCCGGATCACCGCCCAGGCAAAGGCCGGCAAGGCCAGCATCCGCTGCCAGCGGGCCGGTTCCTGAATCAGCCGGAACAACCATTCCAATTGCAGGGCGCCCATCCACCGGGGCGCCCTTTTTTTGACGCCGGCCCAGACATCAAAGCTGCCGCCCACCCCCATCCACAGCCCGCAGCGGCCGTGGTGGACGCGTTGAATCCAGGTTTCCTGGCGGGGCACCCCCAGCGCCACCAGCACCAGATCCAGCTGGGCGCTCTGCAGGGCGTGCTCCAGGCCTGGCCAGGCTTCCGGCGCCTGGTAGCCGTGGATCGTCATCACCAGCTGGAGGGCGGGCAGGCGCCGGCGCAGTTGCTCGCTCAGTGAGGCCATCACCTGCGGGCTGGCCCCCACCAGGGCCACGCGCCAGCCGGCCTCGGCGGCCTGCTGCAGCAGCCGATCCGCCAGCTCGATGCCGGGCGTGCGCCGCACCCGATGCCCCTGCCGGCGCAGGGCCCACACCACGCCGGCACCATCGGGAATCACCAGCTCGGCGGCATGGATCACCGCGCCCAGCTCCGGCTGCTCCAGGGCGGCCATGGTCATCTCGGCATTGAGAGTGACGATCTGGCCGCCGCCGGCGCCATGGAGATCCAGCGCAGCCGCGAACACATCCGGGCAGACATCCACCGGCAGGCCGAGCACCAGGGAACGCCGGCCAGCCAACGGGGTGGATTGTGTGGCCATCGCTGCCTGAGGGCCGTGGGGCCGCGGGAGAGAATGAGTGGAGAGTACCGGTGCCGGTGGCGCCGCGATTCCCGTCGCACGGAGCCGGAGCAGGAATGACAGAGAGCTGGGCGGCGGACACCTGGAGCAGCGGCGATCCCTCCCATGGCCTGCCCGCACCTGAAGCGCCGGTGATGCAGGGTCCCCTGCGGCTGGAGCGGTCCGAGGCCGAAGCGCTGCTCGAGCGGCTCCACGCCCAGATCGACCATGTGGTGCTGGTGCGCCAGCACCCGATCAGCGGACTGCTGCCCGCCAGCACCGCCCACACCGTGCACGGCAACTACGGCGACGCCTGGGTGCGGGACGGGGTGTATTCGATTCAGTGCGTCTGGGGGCTGGCCATCGCCCAGCGGCGCCTGCACGGAGCCGGCACACGCGTGTATGAGCTGGAACAGCGGGTGCTGCAGCTGATGCGCGGCCTGCTCACGGCGATGATGCGCCAGGCCCACAAGGTGGAGCGCTTCAAGCGCAGCCTCGACCGCCTCGATGCCATTCACGCCAAGTTCGAGACCTCCAGCGGCGATCCAGTGGTGCCGGATGACGGCTGGGGCCACCTGCAGCTCGATGCCACGGCGCTCTACCTGCTGCAGCTGGCGCAGCTCACCCGGGCGGGGCTGGTGGTGGTGCGCAGCCATCACGAGCGGGACTTCCTGCAGAACCTCGTGTACTACGTGGCCCGCGCCTACCGGGTGGCCGATTACGGCATCTGGGAGCGGGGTGACAAAGGCAACCACGGCGAACCGGAGCGGAATGCCAGTTCGATCGGCCTGGTGAAGGCGGCGCTCGAGGCGCTCGAAGGGCTGGATCTCTACGGCCCCCATGGCGACGGCCAGTGCCGTCTGCACATTCCCCACGACGCGATCGTGCGGCTGCGGCGGGCCCTGCAGGCTCTGCTGCCCCGGGAATCGGCCAGCAAGGAGGTGGACAGCGCCTGCCTGGCGGTGATCGGCTACCCGGCCTGGGCGGTGGACACGCAAGAGCTGGTGGAGCGCACCCGCACCAAGATCCGCCGCGAGCTCGGCGGCGCCTACGGCTACAAGCGCTTTCGCCGCGATGGCCACCAGACCCTGATCGAAGACCACAACCGCCTCCACTACGAGCGGGAGGAACTGGCGCAGTTCGAGAGCATCGAGTGCGAATGGCCGCTGTTCCTGGGCTACGAGCTGGTCACCGCCTGCTGCGAGCAGCGCTGGGAGGAAGCCTGGCGCTGGCGCCGGCGGCTGGAATCCGTGAGCGTGCTGGTGGAGGGCGTGCCGCTGCTGCCTGAGCTCTACCTGGTGCCGGAGGAGGCGATTGCCGCAGAGCGGCGCCAGCCCGGCAGCCAGGCCCGGGTGCCAAACGCGAACGTGCCGCTGCTGTGGACCCAGAGCCTCACCTGGCTGGGGGATCTGCTGCTGCACGGCCTGATCGAGCCCGAGGACATCGACCCCTGCGGGCGGCGGCTGCCGCGGCCGCTGGGGGCGGAGCAGGTGCTGGTGGCCCTGGCGCCGGCCACAGCCGAGATCGCTGACGCCCTGGAGCAGAAAGGCCTGCCGGTGAGCCGGCCGGATGGCGCCGTGCGCATCGCCAGCTCCCAGCAGCTGGCACGGCGCAAGGCCCAGGTGGGCGCCAACGCCCGGCTCGGTCTAAGCGGCCACCCGCCCGTGCGGATGGAAACCATGGCCACGGCGCGTCTCTACCGCTGCCCGGGCGCCGACGGCGAGGACCCCATCGCCTTCCTGCCCGCCGTGCTGGAGGAGGGCACCTTCTACCTGGCCGACGACCCTGAACAGCTCGCCGACACGGTGGTAAGCGAGCTGCGGGTGCTGATGCGCCAGTGGCGCGGGCCGGGGCTGCCGCTGCTGGTGATTCCCCTCGCCGTGGTGCCCTTCGGCAGGGATCCCGGCGCCTTGCTGCGGCTGGGTGAAAGGCTGCAGGAAGGGCTGGTGGAGGGGGTACCGGTGCGGCTCGACCGCCTCGAAGCCTTCACCGAGCTGGCCGGCTGGGAAACCCTGCCGCCGCTTCCGGCCGCCACCGCGCCGGCGGCCAACAGCCGCCCCCCACTCCTTCAGCAGAGCACCAGCCAGCAACCGCTCACGATCCAGCAGGAGCAGGAACTGGATGACGCGCCCCTGCCGGTCCTCGCGGACCGGCTCTGGAGCAGCACCTCCCTGCCCGAACAGGCCGAGGTGCTGGAGCAGCTGGTGCGGCGGCTCGGCCCCAACGCCATCCTGCAGGGGCCGTTCAGCAGCGGACCGGTGACCCTGCGGGGTCTGGTGGAGGAGGTCTACCGCCGCGGACTGATGACGGGCGACTGGAACGTGGTGCGCCGCTGCGGCGGGCTGATGCAACTGGTGCACCCCCAGCTGGAGGATGCGCTCACCGATCTGCTGGTGCACCAGAAGCAGCTGGTGGTGGGCCGCAACTACACCCGCGACTCGCTGATCACCGAACCACAGGGCAGCGTGGCGATCGCGGCAATGATCCAGCGCTTCAGCGGCGAGGACGGCCGTGAATGGATGCTGCAGCAGGAGCTGCTGCTTGCCCTCGATGGCCTGGCGCGGCTGGAGCCGAAACTGCTGCAGGGCAGCCTCACCCTGCAGCTGGGCCAGCTGCTGCTGCTGCTCACCGGCGAGCTGGCCGCCGAGCAGGATCTCACCCCCGACGAAGCCTTCGAAACGCTTTGCAGCCTCCCGCCCCATGCCATCCGGCGGCGGTTGCGGGCCGTGCTCGCCGACGTGGATCACGCCCGCGAGGCGCTGCTGGCCAAGGAGCAGCTCCACCTGCAGGGGCGGGTGCAGTGGGAAGTGCCGGATCCGATGGAAGATCTCCCCCCCGGCGGCACCAGCTGGCTGCAGCACCGCCAGCGGCTGGGGGCCCTGCAGCGGGTCCCGCGCGATTTCTACGCCGGCATCTGGGACCTGCTGCACCATTGCCGCGGCCTGGTGATCGGCGACAAACTGGAGCGCCGCAACCGCCTCGAGAGCGAACCGCTGTTGTCGGAGAAGACCCGGGGCGAACGCAACTTCGCCGCGCTGGTGGAGCACCTGCTGATCAAGATCGAAGCCCCGGAATACCGGCAGCTCTGCACGGAAACGCTGCTGTCGCTGGTGGCCTTCGTGGGGGCCAACCCCCAGGTGCGCTTCGACGACTACCTGGCCCTCGATGTGGTGATCGGCTACGCGGTGCGAGCCGGCTGGGCCCAGACCCATCCGCACCAGCCGATCGAGAGCTACCCACAGCAGAAGGCGTCGGCCTGGGATCTCTTCTACCGCTCCTCACCGGCCACCTGCCGCCGCTGGCAGATGCTGGCCCTGCGCGACCTTGCGGTGATCCCCCGGTCACCGGCCCCGACTCAGATGGGCGCGTCGAGGGCCATGCAGAGCGCCGGCTGATCCACCGCCCGCTCGATCAGGTTGGCCAGCAGCAGGGCGCGGGAGGCCTGCTGGCCATCCACCGCCGGGGTTTCCCGGCCACGCACGCACTGCAGGAAGTGCTCCAGCTCGGCGTAGAGCGGCTCGATCGAGGTGGTGCTCACCTCCTCGATGAAGCCATCGTTGCGGTAGAGCAATTCGCCGTGATCGGCCGACACCCACTCGTGGGCGCGGCGGTGGATGTGCAGGCTGCGGTTGAGGAAATCGGTTTCCACCAGGCTGGCGCGGCAGTGGGCGCTGAGGCTGCGGATCTTGCGGTGGGCCATCTTGCTGGCCGTGAGGCTCGCCACCACGCCGTTCTCGAAGCCGAGCGTGGCGTTGACGTAGTCGATCGGGCCTTCGCCGCTGCGCCCGCCGGCCGCCGCCAGCCGCACCACCGGCGCCTGGGCGAGCTCCAGCACCAGGTCGATGTCGTGGATCATCAGATCGAGCACCACCGACACATCGTTGGCCCGATCGGCATGGGGGCTATGGCGGCGGGCTTCCAGCACCACCACTTCCTCATTGGCCACCACCTTGCGCAGTTCGCGGAAGGCGGGGTTGAAGCGCTCGATGTGGCCCACCTGCAGCTGGCGGGCGCTGGCTTCGGCGGCTTGAATCAGGGCGCTGGCCTCCTCCTGGGTGGCGGCGATCGGCTTCTCGATCAGCACGTGCAGGCCGGCCTGCAGGCAGGCCATGCCGACCCGGTGGTGCAGGAGGGTGGGAACGGCGATGCAGACCGCCTCCACCTCGCTCAGCAGCGGGCCGTAGTCGGGGAACCAGCGGCAGCCGAACTGCTCGACCGCCAGGCGGCCGCGCTGGGCATCGGGGTCGGCCACCCCCACCAGCTCCGCATCGCGCAGGAGGCTCAGCACCCGGGCGTGGTGCCAACCCATGTTGCCGATGCCAATGACCCCTACCTTCACCGGCGTGATGGGATCCGTCGTCATCGCGTCACATGCTCACGCGTCAACGGCCCAGACCTCGTTCCTGAGACGGCATTATCAACGATCACCCTGCGCTGCGGGGCCCCGTTCATCGGCAGACCGACAGGTGATGTGAACCCGCTCAATGCGGGGGCCGTCCATGGCGGTGATCTCGAAGTGGTGGCCCTTCCAGCGCAGGCTCTCTCCGGGCGCCGGGATGTGCTGCAGCCGCTCCAGCAGGAAGCCGGCCAGGGTGTGGTGGCCATCGGCTTCGGGCAGACGCAGGCCCAGCTGCCGGTTCAGCTCGAAGATTTCCAGCTCGCCGGCCACCAGCCAGCTGTCGTCCGGCAGCTGCTGAAGATCGTCGCCACCCTCGTGATGATCGTCTTCCTCGCCGACGATCTCGCCGGTGAGATCGGCCACCGTGACCAGCCCCTCGGTGCCCCCGTGCTCATCAACCACCACCAGCAGCGGCTGGCCGCTGCGGATCAGCGGAAGCAGCTCCGCCAGCGAGGCGGTTTCCTGCACGCGAGCCACCGGTGAGATGAAGGGGGCCAATGGAGTGTCGCCCTGCAACTGGCCGCGGGCGATCGGTTCGGCGAGGCGGCGCAGGTCGAGCATGCCGCGCACGTCGTCCAACGACTGGCCGATCACCGGGAAGCGGGCGTGATGGGTCTGATGGACCGCATCCATCAGTTCGGCGAAGCAGGCATCAAGCGGCAGGGTGACCATGCCGGAGCGGGGCACCATCACCTCACGCACCTGCGTGTCCCGCAGGGAGAACACCCCTTCGAGGATGTTGCGCTCATCCGGCATCAGGCCCGTGACGCTGTTCGATTCGATCAGGGTTTCCAGCTCCCCGGCTGACAGTGCCGGCACCAGCGCATCCCAGTTGCGGGGCAGCCCCAGCAGGCGCAACAGCGTGACGGTGACGCGCTCGAAGGCCGAGAGCAGTGGCGCCAGGGTGCGACTCACCGACTCCAGCACCGGCGCCAGCCGCAGGGCGGAGGCCTCCGGGCGATGCAGCACCCAGGCCTTCGGGATCAGGCCGCCCAGCAGGGTGGCCAGGCTCACGATCACGGCGAACACCAGCAGGTCAATCCAGGGGCTCTCACCGTCGGGATCGAGGCTGGCCGCCAGGCCGCGCCCCGACCAGCCCAACGCCACCACCGCCAGCGTGGCCCCCAGCTGGGTGGCCAGCAACGTGCGGCGCAGCCGCTTCTGCAACCGCTCCACCGCCTTGGCGCCCGGCGTGCCCCCGCTGGCGAGCACCTGCACCCGGCTGGGGCGCAGGCGGATCAAGGCGAATTCGGCGGCGGCGAAGAAGCCCAGCAGGGCCACCAGGGCCACCAGCAGGAGACTCAGGCGCAGGACCAGCACGATCGGAGCGTCAGGGGCGAAGGGAAGGGTCACTCCACAGTGACGCTCTTGGCCAGGTTGCGGGGCTGATCGACGTCGAGGCCGCGATGGGCCGCGATGTGATAGCTGAGCAACTGCATCGGGATCACGGTGAGCAGGGGCGAGAGCAGCTCGTCGACGGCCGGCACCGGCAGCAGCACATCGAAGAGTCCGGTGTCGGGGCCTTCCGGCGCCACGCCGATCAGACGGGCGTCACGCGCCTTGGCCTCCTGGGCGTTGGAGAGCACCTTGTCGAACACCACACCTGGCATGGCGATCGACACCACCGGCACACGCGCATCGAGCAGGGCGATCGGCCCGTGCTTCATCTCCCCGGCCGGGTAGCCCTCGGCGTGGATGTAGCTGATCTCCTTGAGCTTGAGGGCCCCCTCCAGGGCGATCGGGTAGTTGATGCCCCGGCCCAGAAAAATCACGTCCTGGGTATCGGCGAACAGGTGGGCCAGCTCGGCGCACTGGCGGTCGTGCGTTTCCACCAGCTGCTGGAGCTGGGCCGGCAGGGCCCGCAGGCCGCTCACCAGGGCCTGCAGCTGGGCCGGGCTGCGGCTGGAGCGCCGCTCAGCGAACGACAGCGCCAGGCCGTAGAAGGCCAGCAGCTGGCCCATGAAGGTCTTGGTGGCGGCCACCCCCACCTCGATGCCGGCGCCGATGTCGAGCAGGTGGGGAACCAGGCGTCCGAGCGAGCTCTCCGCCCGGTTGGTGATGCCCAGCAACTTCGGGGCGTAGGCGGGATCGGGGATCAGGTCGCGCCGCTCACGCTCCATCAGCAAGGCGGCGAGGGTGTCAGCGGTTTCGCCCGACTGCGTGACCCCGATCGTGAGCGTATGGGGCACCAGCGGCGGCGGTGCGTAGCGGAACTCGCTGGCGTAAAACACCGAGGTAGGAAGGCCGGCCAGCTGCTCCAGCAGGTAAGCGCCCACCATCGAGGCATGGCGGCTGGTGCCGCAGGCGAGGATCTGAATCCGCTCCACCTGCTCGAACACCCCGTCTTCCAGGGGCAGGGCCACCAGAGAGGGTCCGGCCGGGCCGCCGTTCGGCTCGGGCAGGTGACGCGCCACCCATAAGGCCGCCGTTTCCGACTGCTCATGGATCTCCTTGAGCATGAAGTGGCGGAAGCTGCGCTTGTCCGCCACGTGCTCGGTGCCGGTGAGCAGGCGCGGCAGGCGCTGCACCCGGGCACCGGCGGCGTCATAGAGCTCGATGCCGAGGGGCGTGAGCAGGGCCAGCTCGCCGTCCTCCAGCGGCAGGATCGTGCGGGTGAAGCCGGCCAGGGCGGGCGTGTCGCTGGCACAGAGGAACTCCCCCTCGCCAAGACCGATCAGCAGGGGCGCCTGACGGCGGGCCACCACTAGGGCGCCGGGCGTCTGGGCCCACAGCACCGCGAGGGCGTAGGCGCCATGCAGCAGGGGCAACACTTGCTGCAGCGCTTCGAGCAGCAGGGCGCCGCTCGGGATCGCCCCCGCGTCCAGCCGCTCCGCCAGCTCCCGCGCGATCAGGTGCGGGATCACCTCCGTGTCGGTGTCGGAGCGGAAGTGGACGCCCTGGGACTGCAGCTCCTCGCGCAGTTGCCGGTGATTTTCGATGATGCCGTTCTGCACCACCGCCAGCTGGCCGCTGCCATCGAGGTGGGGGTGGGCGTTGCGCTCCTCGGGCTTGCCGTGGGTGGCCCAGCGGGTGTGGCCGATGCCGCAGTTGCCGGGGGCGCCCTGCCGCTCCAGCCGCTGGGCAAGGTTCACGAGCTTGCCCTCGGCCCGCAGGCAGACGAGCTGGTGGGTGCCGGCCGGGTCAGCCGAGGGGGCGGCGGCCCCGGCAGCCATCGACACGGTGGCCAGACCGGCGGAGTCGTAGCCGCGGTACTCGAGCTGACGGAGGCCTTCCATCAAGAGAGGGGCGGCCTCCCTGGAGCCGATCACCGCAACGATGCCGCACATGGGCGATGGGCCGGAATTGGGGTGGTTCTACAGGATCGCCGCTGCCTGGCAACAGTGGCAGGTGCCAGCTGCTGCGAGCTGACAGGTGCCAGGTGCCAGGTGCAGGGCCCGACATGCAAAAGCCCGGCGTGCGCCGGGCTGGAAGCGCTGCAGAAGGCTGCGCCTGGCTTCAGTAGGCCAGACCCATGCTGCGGCTGGTCTCGTCGCCCAGGTAGACGCGGACGCTGAGAAAGTCGGTGGGGCAGGCGGTTTCACAACGCTTGCAACCGATGCAGTCTTCGGTGCGAGGGGAGGAAGCGATCTGGCCGGCCTTGCAGCCATCCCAGGGCACCATCTCCAGCACATCGAGAGGGCAGGCACGGACGCACTGGGTGCAACCGATGCAGGTGTCGTAGATCTTGACGGAGTGGGACATGCCCGACCGGAGGCGAACGGCGTGCGGCCAAGGTACCCAAGGCGACCGAAGCCAAGGCTGGGCCAGCCCGAGGCCGTCATTCTTTTTCATATGGCTCGGGGGCCCGTTCGGGGCGACCCGTAGGATGCGGCCTCCCTCTAAGCGGCCATGTCACAGGAAGCGATCTTCGAGAAAGTGCGTTCGATCGTTGCCGAGCAACTCAGCGTGGATGCCGCTGAGGTCAAGCCCGAATCGAACTTCCAGAACGACCTCGGCGCCGACTCTCTCGACACGGTGGAGCTGGTGATGGCCCTGGAAGAAGCCTTCGATATCGAGATCCCCGACGAGGCCGCTGAAGGCATCACCACCGTGGGTGATGCCGTGACTTACATCCTGGATAAGCAGGCCTGAGGGTGTTGATGGTGGAGGGACTCCACCGCGTCGTGGTCACAGGCCTGGGCGCGGTCACACCGATCGGCAACACCGTTACCGATTACTGGGAAGGCCTGGCCTCGGGGCGCAATGGCGTGGCCGCGATCACCCTGTTCGACGCCTCGCGCCATGCCTGCCGTTTTGCGGCGGAAGTGAAGGATTTCGATCCCGTCGGCATGATCGACCGCAAGGAAGCCAAGCGCTGGGATCGCTTCTGCAAGTTCGGCGTGGTGGCCGCCAAGCAAGCCGTGCTGGATGCCGGTCTCACGATCGACGACACCAACGCCGACCGGGTGGGTGTGTCGATCGGCTCTGGTGTGGGCGGACTGCTGATGATGGAGAGCCAGGCCCATGTGCTGGCCGACCGCGGGCCGGACCGGGTCAGCCCGTTCTGCGTGCCGATGATGATTCCCAACATGGCCGCCGGCCTGGCCGCCATCGCCCTGGGGGCCAAGGGTCCGAGTAGCGCCGTGGCCACCGCCTGTGCCGCCGGCTCCAACGCCATCGGGGACGCCTTCCGCCTGATCCAGATGGGCCTGGCCGACGCCATGGTGTGCGGCGGCGCCGAATCGGCGATCACTCCACTTGGGGTGGCGGGTTTCGCCAGTGCCAAGGCACTGTCGTTCCGCAACGACGACCCCGCCACCGCCAGTCGCCCCTTCGATGCGGAGCGCAACGGCTTCGTGATCGGCGAAGGGGCCGGGATTCTGGTGCTGGAAAGCCTGGATCACGCCACCCGGCGCGGCGCCGAGGTGCTGGCGGAGATCGTCGGCTACGGCATGACCTGCGATGCCCACCACATCACTTCCCCCACCCCCGGTGGGGTGGGTGGTGCCGAAGCGATGCGGCTGGCCCTGCGTGATGCCCGCCTCGACGCCGAAGCTGTGGATTACGTGAATGCGCACGGCACCAGCACCCAGGCCAACGACAGCAACGAAACGGCCGCCATCAAGGCCGCGCTCGGTCCGCACGCGCTGCGCACACCGATCAGCTCCACCAAATCCATGACCGGCCACCTGCTCGGCGGCAGCGGCGGCATCGAAGCCGTCGCCGTGGTCAAGGCGATGGAGCACAACCTCATACCCCCTACGATCAACTTCCAGAATCCGGATCCGGCTTGTGATCTGGATGTCGTGCCGAACCAGGCGCGGGAACAGAAACTGAACGTCGTGCTCTCGAACTCCTTCGGGTTTGGTGGTCACAACGTCTGCCTCGCATTCCGCAGGAAGCCCTGAACGCCCCCGTTCAGCCGTCCTTCAGGAAGCCCTCACACCACCCCCCTCCTCTTCGCCATGGTCGCTGCCCCTTCAGTGGACACCTTGTCCATCGACACCCTCTGCATCAACAGCATCCGCTTCCTGGCGATCGATGCCGTCAACAAGGCGAATTCCGGTCACCCGGGCCTGCCGATGGGCGCAGCGCCGATGGCCTATGCGCTGTGGGACAGGGTCCTGAAGCACAACCCCAGCAACCCCGGCTGGTTCAACCGCGACCGCTTCGTGCTCTCGGCCGGCCACGGCTGCATGCTGCTCTATTCGCTGCTGCACCTCACCGGCTACGACAGCGTGGGGCTGGAGGACATCAAGCAGTTCCGCCAGTGGGGCTCCAAGACCCCCGGCCACCCGGAAACCTTTGAAACCGCCGGTGTCGAAGTCACCACCGGCCCTCTCGGCCAGGGCATCGCCAACGCCGTGGGCCTGGCGATCGCCGAAGCCCACATGGCAGCGCGGTTCAACAAGCCCGGCGTCGAGCTGGTTGATCACTACACCTACGTGATCATGGGCGACGGCTGCAATCAGGAAGGGGTGGCCAGCGAAGCCGCCTCCCTGGCGGGCCACCTGGGCCTGGGCAAGCTGATCGCCCTCTACGACGACAACCACATCACGATCGACGGCAACACCGCGGTGTCGTTCACCGAAGACGTGATGAAGCGGTACGAGGCCTATGGCTGGCACGTGCTGCATGTGCCCGATGGCAACACCGATGTGGCGGCGATCACCAAGGCGATCGAGGAGGCCAAGGCGGTCACCGATAAGCCCAGCCTGATCAAGGTCACCACCACCATCGGCTACGGCTCCCCCAACAAAGCCAACACCGCCGGTGTGCACGGCGCCGCACTCGGCGCTGACGAAGCCGAACTCACCCGCGAGGCCCTCGGCTGGTCGTATGGACCGTTCGAAGTGCCCCAGGAGGCCTACGACCACTGGCGTCAGGCCCTCAGCCGCGGTGCCGCTGCCGAAGCGCAGTGGAACGCCGACCTGGATACCTACCGCTCCCAGTACCCCACCGAGGCAGCTGAATTCGAGCGCCAGCTGCGTGGCGAGCTGCCCGAGGGCTGGGAAGCCAAGCTGCCCACCTTCACCCCCGCAGACAAAGGTCTGGCCACCCGCCAGCACTCCTACAACGTGCTCAACGCCGTGGGACCCAGCCTGCCGGAGCTGATCGGCGGCTCCGCCGACCTCACCCACTCCAACCTCACCGACATCAAGGGCGAGGCCAGCTTCCAGAAAGGCGGCGAAGCCAATCGCTACCTGCACTTCGGCGTGCGTGAGCACGCCATGGCCTCCATCCTCAACGGCCTGGCCTATCACGGCAGTGGCCTGGTGCCCTACGGCGGCACCTTCCTGGTGTTCGCGGGCTACATGGTGGGCGCCATGCGCCTGTCGGCCCTCAGCGAGCTGGGCGTGATCTACGTGCTCACCCACGATTCCATCGGCCTCGGCGAAGACGGCCCCACCCACCAACCGGTGGAAACCCTTGCCTCGCTGCGTTCGATCCCCAACCTGCTGGTGATGCGTCCCGGCGATGGCAACGAAACCAGCGGCGCCTACAAGGTGGCGATCAGCAACCGCAAGCGCCCCACCGTGCTGGCCCTCAGCCGCCAGGCGATGGTGAACCAGGCCAACTCGTCGATCGATCAGGTGGCCAAGGGCGGCTACGTGCTGATCGACTGCGACGGCACCCCCGATCTGATCCTGATCGGCTCCGGCACCGAGCTCGACCTCTGCGTCAAGGCCGCCGAGCAACTGAGCGCGGATGGCAAGCAGGTACGCGTGGTGTCGATGCCCTGTGTGGAGCTGTTCGAGGAGCAGGACGCCAGCTACCGCGAAGCGGTGCTGCCCGCGGCGGTGCGCAAGCGCCTCGTGGTGGAGGCCTCCAGCTCGTTCGGCTGGCACAAGTACTCCGGCTTTGACGGTGACACCGTGTCGATCGATCGCTTCGGTGCCTCCGCCCCTGGCGGTGTGTGCCTCGAGAAGTTCGGCTTCACGGTCGACAACGTGGTGGCGAAGGCGAAGGCCCTGGGCTGAGCCGTTCCGCCATGCCGATGGAGATGCTCGAGCTGTTTCCGCGTTACGTGCTCACGGGCACGTTGCCGGTCGGCACGCTGGAGCCTCTCCTTTCCCTGGCGGAGCGGGTGCTGGCCGATACCGGCCTCACCAGCGATGCCTCCGCGAAGCTCGCCGGCCAGTTGCAGCAGCAGCGCGAACTGGGTCCGCAGTTTCCGGAGATCACGGCCCTGTGCAGCGAGGTAGTGCTGCCCGCCTGCGAGCGCTGGCTGCGCCACGTGATGGAGCGGCAACCGCCCCAGGGTCGCGGCCCCTGGCATCCGGGCCGCTACGGCCTGCAGATGATCGACATCTGGCTCAACAGCCAGCAGGCCGGTGACTACAACCCGGTGCACACCCATGGCGGCTCATTTTCCGGCGTGCTGTTCCTGAAGGTGCCACCGCAGATCAACGGCACCAGCTTCGACGGCCAGCTCTGCTTCCACGGCCCGGAGGAGTGGCACATCCAGAGCTTCCGTACCGGTATGGCGCACTACGTGCAGCCCGTGCCGGGCACTTTCTATGTGTTCCCGGCCTGGCAGCCCCATTCCGTGCCGCCCTTCCGTGGCGAAGGCGAGCGCTGGTCGCTGGCCTTCAACGTGCAGGCGGTTCCCGCGCCGCCAGGGGGGCAAGGAGCCCCGGCCGCTGCGGCCGTGCCCCGCAGCCGCCTCGAGGTGGGCCCGGCCATGCCAGTGCCGCCCCCGGCCAGCGGCAACGTGTCGCTGTCCTCCACCAGGAAGCGGCCCGGCGGCTTTGCCTGAGCGGAGCGGGGGCGGCGTGCAGCTGACCCAAGGTCTTGCGCGGCCAGGCCTGTCGCCGAGCTACCCGCGGCGCTGGCGGGGCGGTGAGGCGAGCACCAGCAGCACGGCGCTGACGAGCAGCACCAGGGTGGAGAGCACCTGGATCTGGGGCGAGATCTCGCGCTGAAAGGCACCGGCCAGGTAGAGCGGCAGGGTGACGATCTCGCCGGCAGTGAAGCTGCTGATCACGTAGTCGTCGAAGGAGAGAGAAAAGGAGAGCAGGGTGGCCGCCAGCAGGCCAGGCGCCAGCAGCGGCAGGGTGACGCGGCGGAAGGCCGCCAGCGGTGGAGCGCCGAGATCCTGCGCTGCCAGCTCGAGCGTGGGGTCGAACCCTGCCAGCCGTGCCTTGAGGGTGAGCGCCGCGTAGCTGAGGCAGAACAGGCTGTGGGACAGCAACAAGGTGAGCGGTCCACGGGGCAGATCGACGCGCACGAACAGGGTGAACAGGGCCGTGGCCAGCACGATCTCCGGGTTGGTGAGCGGCAGGGCCAGCAGCAGCTCGATCCAGCGCCCCGCCCGCAGGCGGGCGCGGCTGAGCGCCAGGGCCATCAGCCCGCCCAGCAGCACCGCCAGCAGCGCAGCCGCCAGGGCAAGGCCGAGGCTGGTGAGGAAGGCCTGGGTGAGGGCGACGTTACGCAGCGGATGCCGCCAGTTCTCCAGGGTGAAGCCCTGCCACAGCAGGTTGAAGCGCCCGCGGGGGGCGTTGAAGCTGAACAGCACGGTGACAACCACCGGCGCATACAGCAGGCCATAGGCCAGCGCACTCCATACACCCAGCAGCAGCGCACCGGTTCGGTTCATGGCAGCGGCAGATCCTCCACGCCACGGCTGCGCAGCTGCAGCACCACTGCCACCGAGATCAGCGCCATCAGCATGAGCGTCAGGGCCGCCGCCCGGGGCGCCTGCAGTTGCACCAGCAGCAGGTTGTCGATCGTGTTGGCGATCATCCGCTCATTGGGGCCGCCGAGGAACAGCGGATTCACGACATCACCGGCCGCCGGGATCAGGCTCAGCAGCAGGCCGGCTCCCAGCCCCGGCAGCGACAGGGGCCACACCACCCGAACGAAGGAGCGCAGCGGACCGGCATGCAGATCAGCGGCGGCCTCCAGCAGGCGGGGATCGATCCGCTCCATCGCCACCACCAGCGGCAGCACCAGAAACGGCAGCACCCCATTGGTGAGGCCCAGGATCACCGAAGTGGGCGTGTTCAACAGCCGTCCATCACGCAGCACCCCCAGCCCATTGAGCAGCGCGGTGAGCCCAAGGGTGTCCAGCACGCCGAGCACCGGACCGTTGTCCCCGAGCAGGCTGGTCCAGGCAATCGCCCGCACCAGAAAGGACGTGAGCGAGGGCAGCACCACGAGGCCGATCAGCAGCGGTTGCCAGCGGCCGCCATGGAAGCGGATCGCGAAGGCCAGCGGATAGGCCAACACCAGGCCCACGGCCGTGGCCACCAGTGCGTAGCTGAAGGAACGCACCAGGATCGGGCCGTAGGCCTGCAGCACCTCCAGATAGTTCGCCACCCGGCCGGTGAACACCGTGTCGAGGCCGAAGCGGCTGAGCGGCTCCGACAACGACAGGGGCACCAGACCGAGCAGCGGCAGCACATACAGGGCCAGCAGCCACAGCAGGCCCGGGGTCAGCAGCAGCCACGGCCAGTGGCGCCGGAGTTCAGCCCTCGGTGATACGGGCAAAGCGTTCCTCCCAGCGGGCTTCCTCCTGATCGCTGAGCGGCCCGAAGACATGCAGCTTCTTCTGCATGGCCGCATCCGGGAACATCAGCGGGTTGTTGGCCAACGGGGCGGTGGCGGGATCCTTCGCCAGCACCACGCGCACCCCTTCCACCGGGGAGATGTACTGCACCGCAGCGGCGATGCGTGCCGCTTCCACCGGCTCGTAGACCCAGTTGAGCCAGCGGGCCACCTCCTGCGGGTGGCGGGCGCCCTTGGGCATCAGCATCACGTCGGCCCAGAGCACACCGCCGCTGTCCGGCACCAGGAAGCGCAGGTCGGGCTGCTCCATGGAGAGCTGCGCCACATCCCCCGACCAGCCGATGCAGGCGGCCAGGTTTCCGGCCAGCAGATCGGTCTGGTAGTCGTTGCCGGTGAAGCGACGGATCTGGCCGTCCTTACGAGCCTGCTCCAACCGGTCGAAGGAGGGCTGGGCTGCGGCCCAGGTGGGGCGGGTGATGTCCTGGCCGTCGGCCAGCATCAGCAGGCCCATGGTGTCGCGCATCTCCAGCAGCGCCGACACGCGGCCCTTGAGCGCCGGATCGAACAGATCATCGATGCCGCGCAGTTCCCGACCCGTGGCCTTGATGTTGTAAGCAATGCCAGCGATCCCCGACTGCCATGGCAGGCTGAAGCGCTGCTCCGGATCCCAGGAAGGCTTGCGCAGGGAGGGGACAAGATTGCGGGCGTTGGGCACCTCCGCCAGCGGCAGCGGTTCCATCCAGCCCAGCCGGATCAGCCGTTCGGCCATCCAGCCGGTGAGCACGATCAGGTCCTGGGCGAGCGGCCGGCCGGCAGCCAGCTGGGGCTGGATGCGGGCGAAGAACTGGCGCACATCATTCACGTCCTCGACGTAGCGCACCTGGATGCCGGTGTCCTTCTGGAAGCGCGAGACGCTGCCGGGGGCACCGGGGGCGTCCACATCGATGTAGAGGGGGAAGTTGGAGATCACCAGCTCCCTGTTCTTGCCGCCACCGTCGCCGTCGCCGCCCTCGCTCTGGCCGCCGGTGCCGCCGCCACCCCCACCGCCACAGGCCTGCAGCAGCGGCGGTGTGAGCGCCACCCCCGCAGCCGCCAGCCCCAGCTGGCGCAGAAAGACCCGGCGGCTGCGGGGGGATGGGGCGGAGCCGGAGCGGGAGGGGGTGAACGGACGGGTCATGGGCGGCTGGGCGGCTGGAGGGCGTGGCTGTCGGCGGGGTTCCACCGGCACCAGAGCTCGGTGCCGACGGAGAGATCGTCCGGCAGGCCGGCGCTGGTATCGATCGCGATCAGCGGCAGATCATCGGCACAGCGCAGACGCACCTCCACCGTGGCTCCCTGAAAGGCGAGTTCGCTCACCCGCGCCCGCAGTCCCCGCTCCCCTTCCCCCGGCGGGGAGGCGCTGAGCCGCAGGCGCTCGGGCCGCAACAGCCGCACGCCCTCCCCGGCACCGTTGGGCAGCAGGTTGGCGGCGCCCAGGAAGGTGGCCACCACGGCACTGGTGGGGCGTTCATAGAGCTCCCGCGGCGTGCCCACCTGCTCGAGCCGGCCGCGGTGCAGCACCGCCAGCCGGTCGCTCAGGCTGAGGGCTTCTTCCCGGTCGTGGGTGACCAGCAGGAAGGTGATGCCCACCTCCCGCTGGATGCGCTTGAGCTCGGAGCGCATGGTGCGGCGCAGATCGGGATCGAGTGCCGCCAGCGGCTCATCCAGCAGCAGGGCAGCCGGGGCGTTCACCAGCGCCCGCGCCAGCGCCACCCGCTGCTGCTGGCCGCCGGAGAGCTGGTGAGGCCGGCGCCGGGCCAGCTCCGTGAGCCGCACCACCTCGAGCGCTTCGCCCACCCGGCGGCGGATCTCCGGCTCCGGCCGGCGCAGCGAACGGGGCCCGAAAGCCACGTTGTCCCAGACGCTGAGGTGCGGGAACAGGGCGTAGTTCTGGAAGACCAGATTCACCGGCCGCCGGTGAGGCGGCGCCTGGGTGAGGTCCTGGCCCTGCAGCAGGATCCGGCCCGCCTGGGGGCTCTCGAAACCGGCGATCAGGCGCAGGGTGGTGGTCTTGCCGCAGCCGGAGGGGCCCAGCAGGGAGAAGAACTCGCCGGCAGCGATCGACAGGCTGAGGTCGTCGAGGGCGGCCTGATCGCCGTAGCGATGGCTCACATGGCGCAGCGCGATCGCCTCGGCGGGGAGGGCCGCGAAGCGGCCGCTCTCCAGGACGGGCTGCGTGAGCACAGAGGAAGCGCGAATGGGCCCCCTTTTAGCAATGTCCGGCCCGCTGTGATGTCCACCAGCAGCTGGCATCAGCAGTTGAACAGATGGCGCCGGGATGGGGCAGCGGAGCCGGCCGTTCAGACAGGCGCGACAGGCCATGGCAGGCCTGGGGCCCTAGGTGGCCTACTTGATCGCCACCACCATCGAATCAGGCCCTACGAGGGGTTCCACCCGGCTGCTGGAGAAGCCCGCCTCCCGCATCCAGCCGGCGCAATCGGCGCCGGTGTAATCGAAGCCGCCGGGTGTTTCGATGAGCATGTTGAGGCTCATCATCAGACCGAAGGCATTCTGCGAGCGGTCGTCGTCGATGATGGCCTCGTAGACGATCAGGGCACCGCCGGGCGGGAGTGCGTCGTAGGCCTTGGAGATCAGCATCTTCTTGGTGGCGAGATCCCAGTCGTGCAGGATGTGCCCCATCAGCACCACATCGGCCTGAGGCAAGGCCTGCTGAAAGAAGTCACCCGGCTGGAAGCTGAGGCGATCTGCCACTCCAGCCGCGGCGACATACTCCTCGAACAGCGGCGCCACCTGCGGCAGATCAAAGCCGATGCCGCGCAGGTGTGGGTTGGCGAGGGCGATCTGGGTAGCGAGATCCCCCTGTGCCGTGCCCACATCCACGAATGTGCGTGAGGTCTGCCAGGGGTAGTGGCGGGCGATCGCCATGTTGGCCCCCCGGCTGATGCCGGTCATGGAGGAGAGGAATTCCTTCAGCCGGGCCGGGTCGCTGTAGAGCGTTTCAAACAGCCCCGTGCCGCCGTTGCGCAACTCGTTCTGCGGCGCGCCTGTGCGCAGTGCATCAGTGAGGTGACCCCAGAAGGGATACAGGCGATGGTTCGCCATCTCAAGAATGCCGCCCAGGTATGTGGGCTTGTGGGGATCGAGAAAGAGATCGCTGTCTGGAGTATTGGCATAGCCGGCCGGGCCACGGCTGAGGAAGCCGAGGGCCACCAGCGCATCGAGAAAGTCGCGCGCCGCGCGCGGATGCAGACCAAGGCGCTCGCTGAGACCTTCGAAAGGTTCCGGACCATCCGCCAGCGCACGGAACACACCGATCTCAATGGCGCTGAGCAGTGTTTTCGAGGCCCAGAACGCCAGGCCGGTCTGCAGGATCTTGTCCGGGGTGGGTTGCTCAGGCACGCGGGTCACCAGATGTTGAAGGGGGTCGCAACAGCGGCTGTGGTTGAGGGTTGACGCCTCTGACAGCGGTTCGCCACGGTGCAAGCCCGGCTCTACCGCAGCGTCGCTGACGGCGGCAGGGGCACTGGAGCTTAAAAGAGGAAGGGTCTGTGGCTGAATCGCGCCTTGGCTGAATCACCCTGCCGGCCGTGGCCCAGGTGGCACCCAACCCGCCCGGACAGAAAGAAGGCGTGCTGGGCACTCTGCGATCAGCCACGCCCGAGGCCGTGCGCGTTCCATGAACAGCTGGGACTCCTATAACCACGCTGATGGGCAGGAACAGTGGCCGATCAGGGGCGCCAGCACGTGCGCGCCTTAAAACTCCAGCCGGAGCGACAGCAGCAGCAGAGCAGCCGCCGCACCCACCAGGAGGCCGGGGAAACCACCGGCAACCAGCCCTGCCACAACCATGAGCACCGCGAACAGAATTTGAACCCTGCGCAGATCACGATTGAGTTGCCTGGTTGAATCCTGGAGCAACCGCCTGCGGGCGATCCGATTCAGACGGCTCCTCTCACGCTGTTCAAACAGATTGTTCGTGCTGGAACTGGACAAGGCTGCCTGCCTCCTCTCCTGCAGCCATCGAGCCTGTTGAGTGAACAGCTGGCGGCGGCAGGCCTCAACACTGGCTGTGTGCGCAAGCTGCTCGCCATTGCTGCTGGCGGCGCTACGCGCGCTGTGGAGAGCGGGGCTCTCGGGAATCCCGGCAGGTGCCGCAGGAATGAATGAGGCTGCAGGGCTGGAAGATGTTGCAGAGCTGGAATCAGCAGGGAGCGGCGTGGAATCGGAAGCCTCAGGTTCCGCTGGGTTGGACTGTGTCTTGGGGTTTGGACTGAGCGGTTCGCTTGGCTGTTCCCGATGAGACATATTGAAGTCGGGAAGCCACCAGCGCGGAACATCGGTCCCCCACTTCATGCGTCTATTGCGATCCTCCGCGGTCATCTCGGGAACAGACGCTGTTATAGACAGCTGCAAAGACTCAAGAGCTTATAGTAGAAGCAGCAGCAATTCAAGTCAACGCAGGTCGCCGCCTGCTGGCAATCTCAGAGGAAACTCCGCAAGCCGCAAGAAGGGCTGGGGCCCGAAGGGAATTGGCTTCACTTGTCTATGGGCTTACAGACAAGAACGGGGCCAAGAGACTGGTGCTTGAAGTCCAGGAAACCATTGGAAAGCGTTTCGGGTCTCCCTTCGCAACCCCGCGAGGCTCAACGGAGAGGCAGCCCCAGTCAGATCTCGGCCACGGTTCGCCATGCCGGACCACTGAAAGACGTCGGCCCGAAGAGTTCACCCCGAATCGCTAGGCGTCTGCAGACATGACCAACAGCTTTATGAGCCCGAAGCCAGAAGCATGGAGCATGGAGTGTTTAACCAGTCAGAAATACCAGCACTAGCCGGGTGCAATGAGTGATGGGATATGGGTGATGGGTGATCAGACATGAGCAATCAGAGAAGCACCTTTGAGATGGCGAACGGGAAAGACAAGACAAACAGAACGATCAATTCAGGCCTCTGCGCAGAAACAAGGCTGCCCTTGTGGGCGGGGATGATGATGCAGGGCACCAATCAAGCCTGAACCATCACAAACGAAAGCGGAAAACAGGACCCATCCACAACAGCAGGGACAGGACCGCCAAGCGCGGAAAAGCTGACGAGATAGCCCATCAGGGCAGTGAGGCGGACCTGCCGGCGGAGGCGAATGGCTTGAAGCCGTGCCGGCGGAGGCGACCACCTGGGTGTCCCTTCAGCTGGAGACAAACAGCTGGATGTCTCTTCAGGTGGAGGCGAACACCTTGAGCAATGACGCCGCCTGGGGGAAGGATTGCCCGAGGACCTCCAGCTCCATCCGCTCAACCTCCTCCGGCATCACCCGACCCCACACGGCCGTGCCCAGCAGCGCGTAGCCAAAGGAGCCTCCGGGGGCCACTCGTCCGGCATGGAATGTGCCGCCTGGAATGGCCAGCTGGGGCCGCTCACCAGACGCCAGGTCGCTGCCGACCTGCGCGATCGAGGCATGGCCTTCGGGCGACACCAGCAGCACTTGCAGCGGGTCTCCCAGGTGGTGGTGATACACCTGGTCGTGGCGGATGCGGTGCAGCTGGATGCCCCGCTCCGGGCTGGCAAGAAAGTAGAGGGTGCCGCCTGGAATCTCCCGGGCCACGAAGCTCTCGGCCACCCTGCCGCAGGTGCGATGGGGCTCCAGCCCGAGCCAGGCAATCACCTGCTCGGCGCTGGGTGGCTGGGCCCCTTTCGGGCCGTGGCCGGGCAACTTCAGACCCCTACCGGCTGGCCGGCGGCCGCCTGGGCCTTCAGCACGTCTTCGAGGCCGGCGAGATCCTCATCGGTGATCTTGGTCTGCATCGGGCAGTGCTTGGGACCGCACATTGAGCAGAACTCCGCCTGCTTGTAGATGTCGGCCGGCAGGGTTTCGTCGTGGTACTCGCGGGCGCGCTCGGGATCGAGCGAGAGCTCGAACTGACGGTTCCAGTCGAAGGCGTAGCGGGCACGGCTGAGTTCGTCGTCGCGATCACGGGCGCCGGGGCGGTGGCGGGCGATGTCGGCGGCGTGGGCGGCGATCTTGTAGGCGATCAGGCCCTCACGCACATCCTCGGCATTGGGCAGGCCCAGGTGCTCCTTCGGGGTGACGTAGCAGAGCATGGCCGTGCCGTGCCAGCCGGCCAGGGCGGCACCGATCGCGCTGGTGATGTGGTCGTAGCCAGGGGCAATGTCCGTCACCAGCGGGCCGAGCACATAGAAGGGCGCTTCGCTGCACTCCTCCATCTGCTTCTTGACGTTGAACTCGATCTGGTCCATCGGCACATGGCCGGGGCCTTCCACCATCACCTGGATGTCGTGCTCCCAGGCGCGGCGGGTGAGCTGGCCGAGGGTTTTGAGCTCGGCCAGCTGGGCGGCATCGGAGGCATCGTGCTGACAGCCAGGCCGCAACGAATCACCCAACGAGAAACTGCAGTCGTAACGCTTGAAGATCTCGATGATGTCGTCGAAGCGGGTGAACAGCGGGTTCTGCTTGTGGTGGTAAAGCATCCACTGGGCCAGGATGCCGCCGCCGCGGCTCACGATCCCCGTGAGGCGGCCCTTCACCAGCGGCAGGTGCTCGATCAGCAGACCGGCGTGGATGGTCTGGTAATCGACGCCCTGCTGGCAGTGCTTCTCGATGATGTGCAGAAAATCATCGGCATCAAGCTTCTCGATCGAGCCGTGCACGCTTTCGAGCGCCTGATACACCGGCACGGTGCCGATCGGCACGGTGGAGGCGTTGATGATCGCCGTGCGCACCTCGTCGAGATTGACGCCGCCGGTGGAGAGATCCATCACCGTGTCGGCGCCGTACTTCACCGCCAACCGCAGTTTCGCTACCTCTTCCTCGAGGTCGGAGGCATTGGGGGAAGCGCCGATGTTGGCGTTCACCTTGCACCTGGAGGCGATGCCGATCGCCATCGGCTCGAGATTGGTGTGGTTGATGTTGGCGGGGATGATCATGCGGCCCCGGGCCACCTCCTCCATCACCAGGGATTCGGGCAGGTTCTCCCGCTTGGCCACGTAGGCCATCTCCTCGGTGATCACACCCTGGCGGGCGTAATGCATCTGCGACACGTTGGCGTCGCCGCGACGCTTCTCAATCCAGGCGCTGCGCATGATCGACTCGAGAAATGGGGCGTTCGGACCGGGTCGCTGGGAAGCGAGGACACAACTCCGGAACCGGGCGCCACCGGGACCGATCGGACCGCGGTTGCATTCGGGACACTTCCCTGCGCCGGCATGACCCGGATCAGGTTCGGAGGGTGTGATCTCAGCCGAGGCCCAGGCGCACTTCCGGTGGGAAGCAGGCTCGGGGCGGCACCCCTAGTGACCGGCCAAAGCTAGCAAGGGTGCCTGTGAATGCCGGAGTTCAGCACAGAACCCATTCAGGGCTGCAGTCCGTTGAGGGCGGCCGCCACCACCCGGTGGTCGGGGTCGTTCTGCAGACCGCGCAACAGCGCCCGCACCGCTTCGGCACCCTCCGCCGGCGCCGCTTCATGCGCCAGCCGGCCGAGGATTTCGGCGCCACCCACCCGCACCGAGCTGTCGGGATCGGCGATCGCCATGCGCGCCAGCTCCAGCAGCGGTTCAAACCCCATCACCGCCTGCTCGGCCAGGGCCGAGAGGATGCTGCAGCGCACCAGCCACTGGTCGTCGGCGGCGAAGGCCTCGCGCAGCAGCGGCCAGGCCTGCTCGGCGCCATAGCTGGCCAGGGCGTTGGCCGCCTCCGCCCGCACGTTGGCGTCGTCGTCGTGGCGGAGGGACCGCTGCAGCGCCTCCCAGCCCGCCGCACTGCGCTTCACGCCCAGGCCGGCGCAGCTGAGCGAGCGCACGATGAAGGGTTCCTGCTCCAGGCCGAGCAGCAGCAGCGGGATCGCCACCTCGCTTTCCACGCCCCGCAGCCCCACCAGGGCCGGCATCGCCTGCACCGGATCACCGGAGGCGATGGCGGCGCGCAGGGCGTCCGCATCCAGCGGCGGCTTGCTGTCGGAAGAGGAATCGGCCATGGCTCCACCCTGTCACGGAGGGGGAGGAAATGACTGCACCTGCCGGAGGCATTCCCGCACCACCCGGCGGCGGCGACGGCGGCGCAGGCTGCTGCTCACCAGCAGGCCGCTGCCGATCAGCAGCGCCGGCAGACCCTGCACCCGCTGGATTCCCTGACGCGACACGATGCTGATCAGCGCCAGCAGGATCAGTAGCGGCGCCGACAGCGCCAGCAGCGCGCGGAGGGTGCGGTCGCGGGCGCTCACACCCGGCGCTCCATCCAGAGCAGCAGGCTGAGCGTGAGCACCTGCACGCCCACGGCGATCGCCCCTTCATCAGGGTCGAAGCCGCCGTTGTGGAGGGCCGCGCAACCCTCGGGCCCGGCCACCCCCAGCCGGAACATGGTGCCCGGCGCAGCGGTGAGCAGCTCGGCGAAATCCTCCGCCCCCAGGGACGGCTGCTCCAGCCGCCGCACCTGCGGCCGATCGAGCAGCGCCAGGGCCGCCTCCTCCACCAGCTCGGTGAGCGCCGGATCGTTGTGCACCGGCGGCGAGATGCAGCGATAGCGCACCCGCGCCTCGCCGCCGTAGCCGCGGCAGATGGCATGCACTGTGTCCTCGATCCAGCCGGGCAGTTCGGCGTGCACCTCGGTGTCGAGGCAGCGCACCGTGCCCAGCAGGCGCACATGGTCGGCGATCACGTTGAAGGCCTTGCCCCCCTCGATCTTGCCGAAGCTCACCACCACCGGCTGCAGCGCATCCAGCCGCCGGCTGATCGCCTCCTGCAGACCGCTCACCACCCGGGCCGCGATCCAGATCGCATCGGTGGACTGGTGCGGCCGGGCGCCGTGGCCGCCTTCGCCGAGCACCTCCACTTCCAGCTCGCCTGCAGCGGCCGTGAGGCTGCCGCTGCGCACGCCGATGCTGCCCACCGGCAGGCTCGGGAACACATGCACACCGAACAGGGCCTGCACCCCCTCCATGGCGCCGTCGGCCAGCATCCAGGCCGCCCCCTGAGCGATTTCCTCGGCTGGCTGAAACAGCAGCCGCACCCGGGCCGTGAGCCGCGGGGCGAGGGGCGCCAGCAGCCGCGCCACCCCCAGGCCGATCGCGGTGTGCAGGTCGTGCCCGCAGGCATGCATCAGCCCCTGATGGCAGGAGGCGAAGGGCAGGCCCGTGCGCTCCTCCACCGGCAGCGCGTCCATGTCGACCCGCAGGGCCAGCAGTGGCGCCGCTTCCGGGCCAAGCTCCGCGACCACGCCGGTGCGGCCCACCCCTTCGCGCACGTCCCACCCCAGCAGCCGCAGCTCACCGGCCACCAGGGCGGCGGTCTGGTGTTCCGCCCCGCTCAGCTCCGGATGGGCATGGATATGGCGACGCAGCCCGATCAGCTCCGGCATCGCCTGCTGCAGGGCCGCCTCCAGCTCAAACTGCTGCCAGAGCGTCAGCGGCGCGACCGGCAGGCTGGACAGGGACGGACGCGTAGACGCGGCAGGGCTCATCGACGGGCCAGTTGCAGAAAATCCTGAAGAGCGTGCACCGGCAGGGGAGGCCAGCGCCGTATCTGCAGGAGCCATTCTGGCTGCCGGTAGCGGGGGTCGAGGCCGGAGGCCGCCGCCCAGTTGCTCTCCGCCTCCCCCGATGCGCCGCGTTGCCACAGCACAGCCGTGAGGCCGGCGCGGGCATCGGCGAACAGCGGGTAGCGGCGAATCAGCAGGCGCAGTTCCCGCTCGGCCGCCGCCCCATCCCCCTGCTGGAAGGCCGCCAGGGCGGCGCTGGAGCGGGCCATCGCAAAGCCCGGCCGGGCCAGATCGGCCGCTTCGAAGCAGCGGCGCGCCTGATCCCAATGTCCCTGGGAGCCGCGGACATTGCCGAGGTTGTAGAGCGCCGCCGCATCGGCCGGATCGTTCTGGAGGATCGCCTCGTAGTCGGCAGCGGCCAGGTCCCACTGCTGCAGGGACTCCTCGGCGATGCCCCGGTTCAGGTAGGGGTCGGCGCTGCCGGGTTCCAGCGCGATCGCGCGGTTCTGGTCGCTGATCGCGCCCTGCGGATCCCCCATCGCCAGCCGCACGTTGCCGCGGTTGCTCCAGGCGGAGGCATCGCCGGGCAACTGCTCCACCACCTGATCCCACAGGGGCAGGGCCTCACCGAAGCGCCCGTCGCGGCTGGCGCTCAGGGCCGCATCGAACAGCTGGGGCACACTCATTTGCGCGGCCAGAAGCACCGCCAGCAGGGTGGCGAGCATCAGGCCGCCTCCGGCCAGGCGAGGTGTTCACGGGCGGCGGCGGTGGCGATGCGGCCCCGCGGGGTGCGCTGCAGGAAGCCCAGCTGCAGCAGGAAGGGCTCCACCACCGTTTCCAGCGTGACCGGGTCTTCGCCCAGCCCGGCGGCCAGGGTCTCGAGACCCACCGGGCCACCGCCGTAGCCCTCCAACAGCAACTGCAGCAACCGGCGGTCGCTGGCATCAAGGCCGCGGGCATCCACGCGGTGCAGGCTGAGGGCTTCAGCCACCAGCGCCGCATCGATGCAGGCGTGGCCGCGCACGCTCGCCACATCCCGGACGCGACGCAGCAGGCGGTTGGCGATCCGGGGGGTGCCGCGGCAGCGGCGGGCCACCTCGATCGCGGCATCGCCCGCGAGCTCCAGCTTCAGCAGGCCGGCGGCCCGCTCCACGATCGCCTGGAGATCGGGCAGGTCATAGAACTCCAGCCGCTGGATCAGCCCGAAGCGATCACGCAACGGCGAACTCAACGCTCCCGCCCGGGTGGTGGCCCCCACCAGCGTGAACGGCGCCAGCGGCACGGCGCGGGTGCGGGCCGTGGTGCCCTTGCCCACGGTGAGATCCAGCCGGCAGTCCTCCATGGCGGGGTAGAGCAGTTCTTCAGCCACTCGGTTGAGCCGGTGGATCTCATCGATGAACAGCAGGTCGCGCGGCTGCAGGTTCATCAGCAGCCCGACGATGTCGCGCGGGCGTTCCAGCGCCGGCGCACTGGTGATGCGGCAGCGCACGCCCAGCTCCTCGGCCAGCACCAGGGCCATGGTGGTCTTGCCGAGGCCGGGGGGGCCATAGAGGAGAACGTGATCGAGCGCATCGCCGCGGTTGCGTGTGGCCTCCACTGCGATCGCGAGCACCTGCTTGAGCTCCCGCTGGCCGATGTACTCGCCGAGCCGGCGCGGGCGGAGCGTGTCCTCGCGCAGCAGCCGCGGGGCTTCGGCTGTGCCGCTCAGCTCAGCAGCGCCGGCTGAATCGGCTGGGTCGGCGGCTTCAGCCCTGTCGAGGCCTGCGGCGGGGTCCAGGGCGCTGTCATACGGATGGGGCTGCGCATCCACCAAGCGCCTGGAGCCCAGGCGACTGGAGCCCTTGCCAGAGGCTCGATCGGACGGGCCGGAGGACACGATCGCCATGGCAGGAGCGTAGGGAGGACCGGGCCTGCTTAGGGTCGAGCCTGAGGCCGGGGGTGGCAATGGCGAAGGCAGCGGGAAAGAAAGCCGCGCGGGCAGCCCGTGATGCGGCCAACCGCCTGCTGGCCGACAACCGCTTCGCCCGTCACCAGTACGAGATTCTCGAAACGCTGGAAACCGGCCTGGAGCTGGTGGGCACCGAGGTGAAGTCGATCCGGGCCGGCAAGGCCAACCTGCGCGATGGCTTCTGCCTGATCCGCCAAGGGGAACTGCAGCTGCACAACGTGCACATCTCGCCCCACAGCCACGCCGGCGCCTATTTCAACCACGAGCCGCTACGCACCCGCAAGCTGCTGGCCCACCGCCGCGAGATCGACAGGCTGCGCATCGCCATCGATCAGAAGGGGCTGACGCTCATCCCCCTGAACCTGCACCTCAAGGGCTCATGGATCAAGCTCACGCTCGGCCTGGCCAAGGGCCGCAAGCTGCACGACAAACGCCAGGAGGAGCGCCGCAAGGACGCCGACAGGGAAGTGCGCGCAGCCTTGACCCGCGGCTGAACCCGGCCACCGCCCCGGGCCCGGTGGCACGCCATACAGTCGCCACGCCCCATCGCCAGCAGCTGCCATGTCGGCATTGACCCGCTGCCTGCAGGAAGAGGCCGCCGCGATCGCCGCTGCCGCAGGCCGGATCGAAAGCCGCCAGGTGGATGCAGCCCTGGCGATGCTGGACCGCTGCGCCGACCAACGGGCCAAGCTCGTGATCACGGGGGTAGGCAAGAGCGGCATCGTGGCCCGCAAGATCGCGGCTACCTTCTCCTCGATCGGGCTGATGTCGCTGTACCTCAACCCGCTCGATGCCCTGCACGGAGACCTGGGTGTGGTGGCCCCGCAGGACGTGGTGCTGCTGCTCTCCAACAGCGGCGAAACCGGCGAACTGCTCGAAATCCTTCCCCACCTGCGCCGGCGTGGCACCGGCCGCATCGCCCTGGTGGGAAAACTGCAGTCGAGCCTGGCCCGCGGCTGCGATGTCGTGCTCGATGCCTCGGTGGACCGGGAAGTCTGCCCGCTCAATCTGGCCCCCACCGCCAGCACGGCGGTGGCGATGGCGATCGGCGATGCCCTGGCCGCCGTGTGGATGGAGCGGCGCGGCATCTCCCCGGCCGACTTCGCCCTCAACCATCCGGCCGGTGCACTCGGCAAACAGCTCACGCTCACAGTGGCCGATCTGATGCTGCCCACCACCCAGCTGCATCCGCTGGAGGAAAGCGACAGCCTCAGCGCCGTGATCGCCCTGCTCACGCGCGACGGTGCCGGGGCCTGCTGGGTGCGCCGCAGCGGCGCGCCGCAGCAGCTGGCGGGCCTGATCACCGACGGCGACCTGCGCCGGGCCCTGGAGCAGAACGCCGCGTCCGGCTGGGCTGAGCTGTGCGCCAGTCAGCTGATGACGGCCGATCCGATCACGGTGGGGCCGGGCATGCTGGCGGTGGAAGCGTTGGAACGCATGGAGCGCAACAGCCGCAAGCCGATCGGCGTGCTGCCCGTGCTCGACGACGCGGGAACCATGCTGGGCCTGCTGCGACTCCACGACCTGATCCAGGCGGGGCTGAGCCCCAGCTTGAGCTGAAGGTGTGGCCGCATGGCGTCCTGCAGAGTGGGCGGGGCCCGCTCAGGCGGCAGCCAGGCGGCGGGCCTGCTCCAGGTGGGCGGCGGTGTCGACCGAGAGGAAATCACCCTCCACCGGGAAGGTGCCCACCGTGAGGCCCGCCTCGATCAGCCGCAGCTGCTCCAGCTTCTCGGTGTGCTCCAGCGGTGAGTGGGGCAAGGCATTCCAGCGGGCCAGCACGTCGGCGCGGTAGCCGTAGATGCCTACATGGCCCCAGTAGGGCGCATGGGCGTGCCAGTGCTGCGGATCCTCACCGCGTACGTGCGGGATAGCGGAGCGGGAGAAGTAGAGCGCGCGGCCGTCGGCAGCCAGCAGCGTCTTGACCACATTGGGGTCGTGGATCTTCTCCGGCGGCATTCGGTAGATCGGGGTGAGCACCTCCGGCGTGGGCGTGCGCCGCTCAAACTCCAGTGCCATCGCATCGATCACGGCCGGATCAATGAACGGCTGATCCCCCTGCACATTGATGATCACGCTGCGGGCCGCGGCCAAGGCGCCGCCCGTGGCCCCCGCCCGGGCAATCAGGGCCTCCACCACCGAGGCGAGCCGCTCGCTGCCGGAGCTGCAGTTGGCGCTGGTCATCAGCACAGGAAATCCCCAGCCCTCGGCCGCCGCCCGCAGCACCTCGCTGTCGGTGCAGAGCACCACGGCAGCAGGCCGCTGCGCCAGGCGGCAACGCAGCAGCACCCGCTGCAGCATCGACTGGCCGCCGATGTCGGCCATCACCTTGTTGGGCAGGCGGGACGACTCCAGCCGCGCCGGCACGGCCACCACGCAGGCCAGCGGCGGTGGGCTGGCGAGGGCGGCAGGCTCCGGCGCCGAGGCGCCACCACCGTGCTGCCGATCGCTCAAGCCACTGCCCGTCATCTGCTGCCAAGACCCTGGTGGCGGGAGCCTATTCCCACAGCGCCGTGAGGCTGCGGGCCTGCCGCACCAGCGCTTCCACCCGCTCCGGCGCCGCCGCTGGCCGGGCGCCGGCCTCCATCTGCCGGTACACATCCGCCACCCGCCAGGCGGCGGTGTCGGGGTCGGCGGCATGGCGGGGGATCAGGTGCGCGTGCAGGTGCCGGGCCCCCTCCCCGAAAGCGATCACATAGACGCGCTCGCAGCCGGTGAGCTGGCGCACCAGGGCACTGCAGCGCTGCAACATCGGCCCGAAACCCGCTGCCTCCGCGGCCGTGAAGGCGGCCGGGCCATCGAAGTGGCGGACCGCATCGAGCAGCAGCCAGCCAGGCAGCGGCGCTGGTGTGGGGTGGTGCCGCAGCAGCCACAGGGGCTGGCGCAGGATCTCGTACCGGGCGATCGCCTCCGGCTCGGCGTGCAGACGGCAGACGCCACAAGCGGCGGCCACTTCGCTCAATCCCACAGACGCATGGCGTCGTCGCGGGCGGCATACCAGCGGGCGGCCAGGGGCCCGCCCATCGTGCGGCATTCACGGAACCAGGGGCCGCCCAGGGTCCAGTGCAGCAGGGCGGCACCGCCCGGCTCCGGTGCCAGCGGCGGCGGCGCCTGCACATCGACGAGATGGTTCCAGCGGTCGGGCAGGGCGCCGATCTCGTGATCCCCCGCCAACCAGTGGAAGCGGTGCAGATCGAGGCCGGAGGCGGTGTTGACGTACTCGGGGGTGAGCGCGGTGCAGCGGCTGGTGTTGAACAGCATCAACGAACTCCAGTTTTTCTTCGGATAGGCCGATTGCCGCTCACCGAGAAACTTCACGGTTTCGCCAGGAACGTGATCGTGCTGCACGCACATCACCGCGAAGCGATCATCCCGCAGGGCCCAGAGTTCAGTGATGTCACTGAGACACAACATGTCGCAGTCCATGAAAATCGCCCAGCCCTGATAGCCGCACAGCTGCGGCACGAGGAAGCGGGTGAACGAAAAGGCCGTGCTTTGCCTGGGATCCCGCTGGCGCCAGTACAACCCCTGGCACTCCAGCTGCGGCGTCTCGAGTGGTGTGATCGCCAGCGTTTGTGTGCTGGTCTGATACAGACTGTCGATCAACACATTGGTGGCCGCCCGCTCGCGCGGATCGACACCGATGAAAATGGGGATGGGCCTACTCATTGGGGTGAGCATATGTCCCGGCTCCCGTGAGCCATGCTGAGGGCACCTGCACGCGGTGGACCGTGAGTTTCATCCTGATCGCCGGCCCCTGTGTGATCGAAAGCCCGGAACTTGTGTTCAAGGTGGCCGAGCGGGTCAAGGCCATCACCGAGCGGCTCGGCATCACCTATGTGTTCAAGGCCAGCTTCGACAAGGCCAACCGCAGCTCCGGCGGCTCCTTCCGCGGCCCCGGCGTGGCCGAGGGCCTGGAGGTGCTGGCGGAAGTGAAGCGCCGCACCGGGCTGCCTCTGCTCACCGACATTCACGAAAGCCAGCAGGCCGCTCCAGTGGCCGCCGTGGTGGACGTGCTGCAGATTCCCGCCTTCCTCTGCCGTCAGACCGATCTGCTGCTGGCCGCCGCTGACGCCGTTCGCGGCACCGGCAAGACGATCAACGTGAAGAAAGGCCAGTTCCTCGCCCCCTGGGACATGGCCCAGGTGGTGACCAAACTGCGCGAGGCCGGTGTGGAGAAGCTCTGGCTCACCGAGCGGGGCTCCAGCTTCGGATACAACACCCTGGTGGTGGACTACCGCGGCCTGCCCCAGCTGCGGGCGCTCGGCTGCCCGGTGATCTTCGATGCCACCCACTCGGTGCAGCAGCCCGGTGGTCGTGGCAGCAGCAGCGGTGGCCAGCGTGAATACGTGGCGCCGCTGGCGCGCGCCGCCGTGGCCGTGGGGGTGGACGGCCTGTTCATGGAGGTGCATCCCGACCCGGAGAACGCCCTCAGCGACGGGCCCAACATGGTGCCGCTGCATCGGCTCGAACCCCTGCTGGAGCAGTTGCTGGCGATCCGCGCCCCGCTGCAGCAGCGCCCTGAAGCGGTCAGCACGCTGTGAATGGCGGCTGGCTGGCCTGCGGCCGCAGCCGGCTGGCGGCGCGGCGCTGCCGCGATCGGCTGCGGCAGCTGAAGCTGCTGGTGCTGGATGTGGACGGGGTGCTCACCGATGGCGGCCTCTGGACCACCGAGAGCGGTGAGGTGATCAAACGCTTCGATGTGCGCGACGGGCTGGGCATCCGCCTGCTGCAGCAGGCCGGGCTGGAGGTGGCCCTGCTGAGCGGCGGCAAGAGCGGGGCCACCGAGCAGCGGGCCCGCTACCTGGGCGTGCAGCACTGCCTCACCGGCGTGAAGGACAAACCCGCCGCCCTGGCGGCCCTGCAGCGGCAGCTGGGGCTGACCCCCGCCGCCACGGCCTTCGTGGGCGACGACCTCAACGACCTGCCGGTGCGGCCGGTGGTGGCGCTGCTGCTGTGCCCCGCCGACGCGGCGGCCCCCCTGCGACGCCACTGCGACTGGGTGCTGCCGCGGCTCGGCGGGGACGGGGCCGTGCGCCTAGTGGCGGAGGCGATCCTGCAGGCGCAGGGGCGATGGCAGGCGCTGGCCGGCGCCGGCTGGCTGGACCGCAACGACGGAGGCGCAGCAACGCTCACCACCGCTCCCGGTCGAGCCGCTCGGCCCTGAGGGCACGCAGGCGCTCGCCCAACGCTGGCCCCTGGGTCAGGCCCGTGGCCAGCAGCTCCGCCGCGGTGCAGGGGGGCGGCAGCTGGCGCCAGCGCAGCAGCCAGCGCAGCAGTCCGCGGCGCAACGCCAGCCCAGGGGCGGGAGCGGCCGGCCCCGCGCCGCAGGCCAGGGCCAACACCACGGAGTCGAGCGGCAGGCCCTTGCGCTCCAGCCGCTGGCTCAGCGCCGCCGGCGAGCGCGGCAGGGAGCCGCTGGGCAGGCGTTGCAGGCCCCGCAGCGCCTGCAGGCTGCGTTCTGGCAGTTGCAGGCGCTGCGCGGGCGGCAGCGGATCCTGGAGCGCAGCCAGCAGGGCCAGCAGCCGCCACGGGCCTGGCGACCAACCCGGTAGATCCGCTGCCGCCCGCAGCCGGTCGGCCCAGCGCAGCCGCCGCCGCCAGCTGCTGTCGCCCTGCAGACCCGGCGCCAGCAGCGCCAGCCCCTGCCAGCCCTGCAGCAGCTGCAGGGCCTGCGGCCAGGGTTCGCGGCCCAGCAGTAGCTCCAGTTCCCGCCGCAGGCGCGTGCCCAGCGAGGGCACCGTGCCCGCCGCCGGCCAGGGCCAGCGGGCCAGGGTGTCGGTCCACTGCCGCAAGCTGCCGGGCGCCAGGTCCATGCCCAGGCGGGCGCCATAACGGGCCGCCCGCACCAGCCGGGTCGGGTCGTCGCTGAGGCTGCCGGCGTGAAGGAAACGCAGCCGCCGCGCGGCCAGATCCGCCAGACCGTCGTGGGGATCGAGCAGGGCGCCATCGGCGAGCACCAGCGCCATGGCGTTGATGCTCAGGTCGCGGCGGGCCAGGTCGTCGTCGAGGGAGCCGAAAAACACCGTGGGGTTGGCACCTGGATGGGCGTAGCGCTCGCCGCGTGCCGTGGCCAGATCCAGCACCACCCCATCGATCTCAAGCTCGGCGGTGCCGTAGGCCGGATGCAGCTGACAGAAGCCCAGCCCCGCTCCCGGTGTGCCCCGCAGGCGCTCCACCACCCGGTGGGCCGCCGGCGGTCCCGCCGCTTCACTGCCTTCTTCCACCACCAGATCGAGATCGGGCAGGCCACGCCAGGGGTCGTTGTGGACACGGTGCAGCAGCAGATCCCGCACCGCACCGCCCACCAGAGCCACCCGCAGCGGCGCTGCGGCGCGCACCACCGTGGCCAGCACCCGCTGCACGGGGGGATCGAGCGCGTCGAGCAGCGAAAGGCCGGGCATGGGGGGAAAGCGATTGTTCTGAGTGAAGCGACGCCAGCCTTGTCCATCAGCACTTCACTGCACCGCGAAGGCGCGAACGCCTCCTGTGATCACATCAAGCCACCGGGATCGACCAGATCATTTGAATAAACGAGCCGCCGGTTCATGCCCTGCCATCCCGGCAGCAGCAAGGCCAGATGGACAGGCAGAAAGGGGCTGTTGAGCCAAGCGGCGTCGTAGCGGATGCGGGCGCTTTTCACTGGATCAAAACGCATGTGATTGCCGCTGAGGATGTGGCTGCCGGTGGAAGGGCCCGGCATGAGCATCGCCGGCTCAAAGCTCAGATCTAGCCAGTGGCACAGGCGGGTGAGCGCAGCTTCGGGGGCCAGAGCCAGCTCCTCATAGCCCAGGAGAAACACAGGCTTGCCCGCCGTTTGCAGGCGCCGCTCGAGCTGGCCGTTGACACGGCGCCAGCGGATCAGCGACCGCCAGCCACTGGCCCACTGGCGCCGGGGGCGGCGTGCGATCGCGTGAACCCAGGAGCGCACATCGCGGACCAGAAACAGCACCCGGATTTCCATGCCAAGCGCCGCATCAGGCAGGGTCAGCAACTCCAGATCCGACTGAAACGAGTCGACCATCCAGCGCAGTGGCTCGGCGAGGGCTTGCTCTTGAGCATGCGCCACCAAACGCTGCCACTTTTGAGCCAGCGGCAGGTGATCGTGAGCCGGTAGCCACTCCAGAAGCGGCCCCCAGACCGGGCATTGCGCCGCGATACAACCGCAGGTGCAGAGACGTTCGTTGCGCAGTTCGCGCCGCAGCCTGGCCGGACCACCGCCCTCCTCACCGGGCGCAGGCCTACGCAACAGGCGCACCGCCTCGCCGAAGCCCTGCACCTGGGGATGGGCACCGAGCGCTAAATCAAGAAGGGTGGTACCGCTGTGGCCCAATCCACGGATGAGCAGCAGCTTCGGGCGAGTCGTCATCACTGGGAAGTGCGTAGCGTTCGGGAAACACGCTGTGGGGAGTGAAACAATCGATCCCGTGTCGATGCTGGGATCAAAGCTTATCCACACGCATACCTATAGACGCCAGGCATCTGAAATCATTCATTGCGGTGTTTGGACTGGACACATTGCCGAAGCCCAAAAGACTGCGGCCGCACATGTGAACCTTCTGGCATCACAATGAAGGTACTTAATGCTGTGAATTGGCGAGGCTCCCAACACGACGCTCCTGAATGGGCCGCAAGCAGTGGCTGAATCAACTCTTGATCCCCGTGCAGACCAACGAAAGGCAGCATGACAGCAGCAAAACCATCCACTCCCTCGGGATCAACACGCTGCAAAGGAATGGAATCAAAATAGGGCACAAGCCTATGCTTTTTAGCAGAAACGCTTGTGCACCCTTGCCGACAAACCCCTGTTTCACCAATAAAGCGAGCCAAATGCTTGTAGTTCTGAAGGGGATAAATCTTGGCAGAAAGCACTTCCTGGGAGTGCCAGAAATGCATGCCAATAATAATGGCCAAGACACACACTGTTGCTCGTCTTACATAAGGGCTACCTGAGGCAATCAGACGTTGCCCCACATCCCCCAAAGCGAGGGCGAAGCAAGGGAGAAGCACAATAAAATATCGTTCAACAGCGAGTGGCTTAACCAGATCGATCAAACTGATGAGCCCTAAAAATGCCGCCGCTCCAGACAACAACCAACAGGCTTCGCTGGAACCACGAACAACATCCCTTAGCTGAAGCCCTCTGTCTTTATCTCTTGATCGCCGCTGGCTTCCAACCGCTGAAATCAGCATGGCGAGCACGATCACGACCAGTGCAACAGGAAAGGCTGGAAAGGCTCCATTCATCGCGGTGCTGAACACACCGATGACCGGCTGAGACACAATCCAGCTGGTTCTTCCACCACCTGCGCCACCGACCAAGACATGAAGCAACGGCCAAGCAAGGAGTGCCGACAGGAGAGCTAGGCCCCAGCGACGACGACCAAGACATGGCGCCCCTCTCAGGACATCCAGCACCAGGAGCGTGAGGGCGTAGAACAAGCCGAAGTAATGACTAAGAGAAAGCAGCAGCAGGGAAAAGATAAAACAAAGGCGCAGAGCGTTAACTCTGGGCAGGTGAACCGAAGGCCCTTGCTGCTGAGACCGCCAGAGTATGGTCATGACCCCCACTGAGACTGTGGAAAAAAGCAGAGTCCAGGAATAAGGTCGAACTTCCTGGGCATAAAGACTGAAGAGAGGGCTTGTTCCGAGGAACAGGATCGCGATGCTCTGGCGGGCGAAACCGCCGTTTTGCGTGGTCCATGCAATGGCGATCAGGCTCAGCCAGGCAGGAATCAGGCTCAGAAAGCGGGTCGGGATCTCACCAGATCCAAACATGCCGACCCACAGCCGCAGGAGGGTCAGATGAAGGGGGGGATGGGTATCAGGAAGGATCCATTCCTTGAACAAGACATGCCATGAGGAAGCATTGGCAGCCCCAATGGAGAACAATTCATCGTGCCAGTAAGAGTACGCTTGAAACACGCCCCTCGAGCAGAGGAGTATCAGTAAAAGCAGAACGACCAGCAAGATCTGGCGTTTTTGCTTGATCTCCGTTGGATAGCGGCACTCCTTCACCGCGGCTTGATCGGCGCCAGCCGGGGATCGAGGATCTTGGCGCTCATACCCTCGAACTTCACCGCGATCGAGATCTTCTCACCGCTGCCGAACAGGTGGGTGATGATCCCGTCGCCGAAGCTGGCATGGTGCAGGGTGTCACCTACCGCCCAGAGCCGCGCCGGGGCGCGGTGGCGCACGGCATTGACCGGCTCAGCAGAACCACCGCCGTCAGCAGCGCCGCCCCCGGCCCGTTGTGCGCTGCGCGGGTTGTCGTCCCGGTCGACACGGGTGAGCCGGTCGAGCCGCTGCTCACGGCGCAGCGCCGCACCGCCGCTGCGGGGCACATCGCCCTGCACCAGCTCCGGCGGCAGCTCCGAGAGAAACACCGACGGCACCGCCGGCTCGCGCATGCCGCCCCACAGCCGCCGCTCGCTGGCATGGGACAGGAACAGCCGCTCCTTGGCGCGGGTGATGCCCACATAACAGAGGCGCCGCTCCTCCTCCAGGGCAGCGGGATCCTCCAGGGAGCGATAGCTGGGGAACAGCCCCTGCTCCAGCCCCACCAGGCACACCACCGGAAACTCCAGTCCCTTGCTGGCGTGCAGGGTCATCAGAGTGACGCGATCGGACTCGGTGTCCTTGCTGTCGGCGTCGCTGGCCAGGGCGGCGGAGGCCAGGAAACCCTCCAGCGAACCCTCCTCGTTCTCCTCCTGGTATTGCAGGGCCGCGTTCACCAGTTCCTGCAGATTGCGCCGCCGCTCCTCCGCCTCATCGCTGCCCTCGCTGATCAGTTCAGCCACATAGCCGCTCTGCTCCATCACCCGCTGCACCAGCTCCGAGGGGGGCGCGTCCTGCACGCGGCGGCTCAGGTCGCCGATCAGCTCGGCGAACTGCAGCAGCCCCTTCGCCGAGCGGCCCGCCAGCGAGCGCACCGCCTCGGGGTCGTTCACCACCTCCCACAGCGGCAGACCCAGCTGGCTGGCGGCATCGCTGAGGCGCTGCACGGTGGTCTTGCCGATGCCGCGGCGCGGCACATTCATCACCCGCAGCAGGCTGACGCTGTCCGCCGGGTTGACCAGCAGCCGCAGGTAGGCGAGCACATCCTTGATCTCGCGCCGGTCGTAGAAGCGCAGTCCCCCCACCACGATGTAGGGGAGGCCCCAGCGCACCAGGGATTCCTCCATCGCCCGGCTCTGGGCGTTGGTGCGATACAGCACGGCCATGTCGCCCCAGCGCAGCTCCGGGTGGGCCGCCTCGAGCATGCGCAGGCGGTGCACCACCGCCTCGGCCTCGGCGATCTCGTCGTCGCAGCGGGTGACCACGATCGGCTCCCCCTCGCCGCGGGTGGGGCGCAGCACCTTGTCGATGCGCTCGCTGTTGTGGGCGATCAGGGCGTTGGCCGCCTCCAGGATCGTGGCGGTGGAGCGGTAGTTCTCCTCCAGCTTCACCATCGTGCGGGTGGCCTCGTCGCTGGCCTTGTCGCCGAAGTCGTCCTGGAAGCCCATCAGGATCGTGAAATCGGCGGCGCGGAAGCTGTAGATGCTCTGATCCGCATCCCCCACCACGAACACCGAGCGCTGGCCCCAGTCGTCGAACTGCTCGGGGTCGCGGCCGCCCGTGACCAGCAGCTTGATCAGGTCGTACTGGGTGCGGTTGGTGTCCTGGTATTCATCCACCAGCACGTGGCGGAAACGGCCGTGCCAGTAGTGCCGCACCTGCTCGTTGGTCTGCAGCAGCTGCACCGGCAGCAGCAGCAGGTCGTCGAAGTCGAGGGCGTTGTTGGCCGCCAGGGCGCGGCGGTAGCGGCGATACACATCCGCCACCATCTTTCCCCGTTGCCCCTGCTGCTCCTGCTCCAGCTGCTCGGGCAGCCAGCCCTGGTTCTTGGCGTTGCTGATCGCCCAGCGCACCTTCTTAGGCTCGAAGCGCTTGGGATCGAGCCCCAGCTCCTGGGTGACGATCTCCTTCACCAGGGTCTGGGCGTCGCCCTCGTCGTAGATGGAGAACTGGCGGGTCCAGGTGAGTCCTTCGGGATCCCGGTACTTGTCGATATCGAAGCGCAGCAGCCGCGCGAACAGGGCGTGGAAGGTGCCGATCCACAGCTCCTTGGTGATCTCCCGGTAGATGCGGGTGCGCAGCTGACGCTGCTGCACCGGCGAGAGGGTGCTCAGCGGCTGGCCGAACTGGCTGGTGGCGAGCCGCTGGGCCAGCAGCAGCTCCAGCCGCTCCTTCATCTCCCGCGCCGCCTTGTTGGTGAAGGTGACGGCCAGGAGCTGGTGCGGATCGACGCCGTGATGGCCGATCAGGTGGGCGATGCGGTGCGTGAGCGCGCGCGTCTTGCCGCTGCCGGCACCGGCCACCACCAGCAGCGGGCCGTTGTGGTGGTCCACCGCCCGGCGCTGGGCGTCGTTGAGGCCGGCTAGGAAGCTCACGGATTGAGCCTAGGGGGCCATGCCATCACCGAAAGCCATCTTCCGACGATCCAGCTGCGGCGCGAAGGGATGATGGAGCAACAGTGCCAGGGCAACCAGGCTGAGGGGGATCAGAGGAGCGGAATAACGAATCAAAAAATGGGTTGAAAGTCCGTAGAACACAAAGTAGCCAGCGGGCAACAGTGAGATCAGGATCCAGTCAGGCTTCCGCAGCCAGAGCCCAAGCAAAGGCATGAACACCAGGGAGAGCATTGCCACCCCATTCAGGATCGTGGTGCTCCAGCTGTAAGCGTGAGCGAAGGACCAGATACCCTTCCAAAGGAAAGCTGGGGTAACAAGCAGATGACGAAGGCTGTTGGCCTGAATGTTGCGAACAGCGATCTTCTTGAGAGCATTTTCCTGATCAGACAGTTGGTCGACAGGAAGATTTGCTTTGAGCTTTGCGGGCACCACGCGCTTCCCAACCTGATAGAAACTCACGACCTCATCCAAACGGCCAGCGGTGATTGCACGCTGGTCACAGGGAAGATTGCGTGTGAATCGTTGTAGTGAGCCGTCGCATTCCAGCTGACTCGGGGCGAAGCCGAGAAAGGGTTCAAACAGGTCCTCGCGCAGACGCTCTGGCGAGAATGCATAGAAGGCGCCTCGAAGCTCATCGGCAGTCATCTTATTGTAACTGGCACGGATGAGCAGCACATCGGCACCTCCGCGTGCCAGGGCGAAATCATTGAAGAGAAGAAAGTTGCGAGTCATCCACGGCACAGTGAACAGGCAGATTCCCAGTAACAGAGCAGTGGCGCATACGAAGGGCCTCTGATGCATCCGCTGTGCTTCTCGCATGATCAACACGAGGATCACCGGAACGGCAATCATGCAGACGTACTGGCCGGAAGCCTTGGTGAGCAACACCAGCGAAATCCCACCGCCAGCGAGCAATGCAAGGGGGGCGCCAGGTCGACGTCGGGCCAACACCAACAGCACTGCACTCAGGACGAAGAAGGCAGCTGCCGGTAACTCCGTCTTGAAGTTCTCAAGCTCGGATGAAACCAAAAAGGACCAGCTACCCAGCAGCACACCCATAGCAACGATGTGGGCCAGCCAGGGCGGTCGAAACAACAACCAGCAGAGCCACCAGAGCCCCGCGAACAGCATGAGTGCGTACAGGAGATTCACCTTCAACGCCTGCTCCAGGAGACCAGGGTCTGCAAGGAAACGGGAGAATGGCTGAGGCAGACCAGGGCCTTTGGAGAGTGACAGAACGGATGCGAGGATCAGGTTTGGAAGGGGTTCACGCCTGTACCCTGGGATGGCTGGATTCTCTTCAAAGCCATAGGTGCCGCCAACCACCAAGTTGTAGGCAGCATGCAGGTTCTGTCGCGCATCGCCTCCCACCGGCTCCAGCCGAATCTCTTGGCCGGCCTCCAGAAGCAACCAGCAGATCAGGACCCCCACCACAGTCGCCAGAACCGATGCCCAACGCAGACCCGTAACCTTGGTGAGCCAGGGCAATCGCATGTTCAGCGAAAACTCTGCCCCATCGTCGCATCCCTTCAACGTTGGATGGAGATCCTTGAACCAAGCGGAAACGAGCCGAATCCTTAATGCAGGCCAGGAAGATCGGTCGCCGGAGCGGGATCGGAATGATGACATCACCATGGCGTCACCCTCGGTGTCGGTGATCATTCCCTGTTTCAACGAAGCCGGTGCGATTCGCCGCACGGTGGAGGAAATCCTGGCTGCCATTGACACCAGCGGACTCAAGGCCGTGGAGGTGATGGTGGTCGACGACGGCTCCAACGACGGCAGCGCTGAGATTCTTAGCGAGCTGGAGAATCTGTATGGCAGCCGGCGAATGCGAGTGATTAGCCATAGTCGAAACCGTGGCTACGGGGCTGCTCTGAAAACCGGCATCCGCCGGTCCCATTCCGAACTGATCTGCATCACCGATGCCGACGGCACTTACCCGAATGAGCTGATTCCTGAATTGGTCGATGAAGCCGCGGAACACGACATGCTCGTGGGTGCACGCATTGCCGAAGATGTCGAGTATTCGAAGCTGCGCACGATTCCTAAACTCTTCCTGGTCCCTTGGGTTTCCTTTCTCTCTGGCCAGGATGTGCCCGATATAAATTCTGGCTTTCGCTTTTTCCGCAGGGATGTCGCTTTGCGCTTCCTGGAATTGCTACCGAACGGATTCAGCTTTACAACCACCATAACGATCTGCATGCTGCGAAACAACTTCGATGTTGCCTACATTCCGATCAGCTATCGGCGTCGAATCGGCAATAGCCATATTCAGCCAATCAAGGACACCATTAATTTCGTTCATTTGATTAGCCGCACTGGCATGTACTTTGCTCCACTTCGGCTTCTCTTGCCGCTCGTGGTGGCGCTGAGCATCTGCTTCATTCTCAGCCTTTTCTATGATGCCTTTGTGTTGCATAATCTCACAGACAAGACAATCCTCATTGGCTTTGCAGCTCTCAACATCCTGATGTTTGCCATGTTGGCCGACATGATCGACAAACGCAACATCTAAGTCGTTTCCATGCCTGATTCAGCTCACAGGGTTGGTCAATCACGTTGGCGGAGCCAGAACCTGGCAGCGAACGGGCTGGGGAAAGGGAATCCTCCTGACCTGAGTTGGGCTTCCGGTTGACAGCCAACTCACGCTCCCTCCTTTGTGGACCTGCCCAAACCGTCCTATTCCTTTTGGCCCGACCTCTCTGCGCACTGGCTGAGAAGGGTGGCCAACTGGTCGTGGTGATGGCCCGTCGTGAACCTGGTCAGGCATCGATGGCGGCCTCGATTGCCGAGCCTTTCGGCAAAGGCGGGGTCAGCAGCCAGGCGGCTGATCGCTTCCCCCATCGCCTTCCAGTCCCCCTCGGGCACCAGGATCCCTGTCTCGCCGTCGATCACCACGTCCGGTATCCCCGCATGCCATGTGGCCACGACGGGCAAACCGCTCAACTGGGCCTCCATCACCGCTACGGGTGAGCCTTCCTGGTCGCCATCGGGGGCGGTGAGCGAGTGTTGGAGGAAGCCTCTGCTGTGGCGCATCAACGCCGCCACCTCGGCAGGCGTCCGCAGCCCGGCAAACCTCACCCGTTCGGCGATGCCCAGCTGGATGGCCCGCTGGTGTGCCTGAGCGAGCAGGGGCCCCTCCCCAACCATCACCAGCTGGAGCTCTGGCAAGTCCCTGGCAGCCAGGGCGAAGGCGGCCAGGGTGAGCAGCGGGCCCTTCTTGGCCACGAACCGACCGACACTGAGGAACAGGGGGGGGGCCGCGGCAGGATCGGCTCCGTGGAACACGGCTGGATTCGCCCCGGACGGACTCACCAGCACGGGCAGGGGGCTTGTTCGTCTGTGGGCCAGGCCCAACACCGTCTTGCGCATGATCTCCGACTTCACCACAGCTGCGCTCGAGAGCTCCAGCAACCGCTCGTAGCGCTCCTTCAGGTGGAACAGGTAGCGGTGGGCGGATGCATCGGCCCCCCGGAAATGCACGATCAGGGGAAGGCCGGTGGCCGGAACCAGTTCCATGATCTGCACCGCATGGAAGCCGAACTCCGCCAGCACCACAACGGGTTGCTCTGTTCGGCAGATCCTGCTCACCAGCCGGGAGGGCAGCCAGGTGCCGAACCGCCTCACCGCTTGCGCCAGACATCTGGGCAGAGCCGGTGCCAGCCGATGGAGCGCCTTGCTGACCACAATCGAAAGGCCGTAGGCCGTCCGCAGCGGCGGGCCTGACCAGGGAATCTCGTCGGCGCAGACCACGACCGTGTCGAAGGGAAGCCCGGTGGCGTTGGCCCTGATGAAGGTTTCCGAGGGTGCCCTGAGGCTTGGCACCAGGAGCAGCAACCGCTCAGCCATCGGGCTCCGGCGCTGCGACGGGCAGGTTCAGAGCCCACCGCCACAGGGGCTCGATTTCCGTCCACTCCTGCGATGCCAGCCGCTGACGGCCTGCTGACCCGAGCCGTGCACAACGCCGCTCATCCGACAGCAGGGCTTCGATCGCTTCGGCCAGGCACCCGGGGTTCTCGGCCGGCACCACGAGACCGGTGCGGTCGTGCTCCACCAGCTCAAGCGGCCCCGGGGAGGAATCCGTCACGATCACTGGCAGACCGGTGGCCATCGCCTCCAGCAAGGCATTGGGCATCCCTTCGAACCGGGAGGGCAACACGAAGATCCTGGCCTGGTGGAGATAGGGAAGAACGGTGCTCTGGAAGCCCTCGAAGCGAACCTTGGCTGCGATCCCCAGGGACCGGGCCTGGTCCTCCAGGGCCCCACGCTCCGGACCATCCCCCACGACCACCAACCGCCACTCCCCCGAGGCTGGTGACACTCGGGCCATGGCTTCCAGCAACAGATCGAGTCCTTTCTGGGGCACCAGCCGAGCCACGGCGAGACAAACCTTCGACGGTTGGAGGTCCGGCCGTCCTGCACCGGCCAGGGATATCCCGGGCGGCAGGGGGTTGGGCAACAGGCGAGCCTGGGTGAGGCCCAGATCGGTTTCCAGGGTCGCCAGCACCCCGAGCGTGTTGGCGGTGAGCGCATCGGCGCGTCGGTAAAGCAGACGCCGCAGCCGCTGCCACGGGAAGCCAAGGGTCTGCCGGCGGGGATCGTTGCGTTCCGACACGGCCAGGTGGAGGGGCAGATCCCAGCAGGCCTGGCAGGCGAGCATGTTGGTCTTGGTGAGCAGGGCCAGCAGCCGGGGTGGTCGCTCCGCCAGCACCCGTTCCCGCAGCAAGGAGGCCTGGGGCCCGCCCACCCCGCGCACCAGCCAACGCAGCAGGCCGGCGCCCTGGGGAGGGCGTAACCGCCGGAGCCAGGGCCAGAGGGTGATGAGCAGGAACCAGGACGCCAGGCGCGGCAGCCACAGCTTGAGGAATCGGCGACCGCGGGCGAGCAGGGAGCGGTTCCACCAATCGCCGCGTCGGGCCGCCGCAACGGCGGCGCCAAGGTCGAGCAGCCGTACCCCCGCCGGGACCGCGTGCACCGGGGTCGGATCCGGCAGCAGGGAGACAACCGTGATCTGATAGCCCTGCCCGGCAAAATGGGCAGCGGCCAGCATGGCGACCTTCTGGGCACCCCCAGGGCCCAGATGGGGCAGCACGATCCAGAGGTCGTCAGCCATTGAGGGCCTCGATGAAGCGTTGTGCGAGCTGTGCGTCGCTGAACTGTCCACGCACGTGCTGAGCTGCCTGGCCCAGGCGGCGCCGCAAGCGAGCATCCCGGTGCAGGGTGGTGATGGCGTTCGCCAACTCCAGATCCGAGGCTGCTTCGGGCAACAGAAGTCCGTTCTCCCCATCCCGGATCAGGTCGGCTGGGCCGGTCGGACAGTCGCAGGCCACGCAGGCGCAGCCCGAGGCCATGGCCTCCAGAAGAACATTGGGGAAGCCTTCGAAACGGGAGGGCAGGATGAACATCTCGCAAGCCGAATACCAGTCGCCAATGTTTCCCACCACCCCTGGAAAGTGGACGCGCCCGATGGCTGCCGAGGAGGGGGGCAACAAGGACTGTAGGTCGGCCACTTGATCCCTACCGCGGTAGGGCTTGATGGTGAGTCCAGCTATCACAAGGTGGAGCCCTGGGCAGTCGTCAGCGATCAACGCAAACGCCCTCACCAAGCGATCGAAGCCTTTCTGAAACGCTTTGGTTCCAACTGCAAGAAGCAGGGCGGGTGGAGGCCCAGCAGTGCCTGAATCGTCATGACGGAGACAAGGATCCAGAACAGTAACTGGATCCACATGAGGCGCAAATGAAGGCAACGGCCAGCTCACCGAATTCGGCAACAACAGCTGTGGCGTGGCGCCCAGATGCCGCCTGAGCCAATCACCGGTCTGATGGGTCTGCACGAGATGAAGGTCAGCCCTGCGGTAGGTGAGCCATCGCAGCAGGCGCCATGGCAGAGACGGGGGCTTGGCGGGTGGATAGTTGCGCTCAGAGATCCAGCACTTCAGCGGCAGACCCCATACCGCCAGGATCAATTTGATCGCTGGAAGGGTAGTCATCCCAATGGCGATCTCGATTCGGTTGCGGCGTAGCCAATGCCGTAACGTCAGCACCCTCCATGGGAATCCCAGCCAGCCCAAGGCGGCCACCCAGGCTGGATCAGGGGCTTCAACCTCACGTAAAACACCCTCAGGGAGGGGGTAGAAGTCGTGGCGGGCCTGCCGTCGCGTGAGGACAACAGGAAGATAGCCAGCCTCGCGGCACCATTGCGCCATCCGCAGCGTCACGCGTTCAGCACCACCAGTCTTGAGAGAGTCGATGTAGAACGCCACACGCACTGTCATTGCGACGGAGCCAGGTAGGAAGCAAACATAACTCTGATCTTGGGGAGGAAACGTGGCTCAAACGTGGTCTTGATGATGAGAGTGATCAAGTGATGGATCTGCTCATCTTCCTTCGCAACCAACCAGCCCGTGCCATCTGTTGTTGCAACTGCCCCAAGCATCTCCCTGGCGAAGCCACGGTGATCTTCCTGAGCACTGCTGGCATCAAAGCAAGGCCTGTGGCAATGGTCGTGGACTCGGCGCAATCGATGACAGGCGAGCCGCCACCGCTCAGCATCCTGTTGGTGCCAAGCCTGAAGGGCTTCAATGGCCAGGCATCGCATCAGATTACGGGTAGATCTGTAGGCGCTATCGGGATCAATCGCCGTGAGGTCAACGCTGTCGATGATGGCAGAGACTCGAATCCCCACAGACTCGAAGGAATCAATACTCCCCAGAGACAGATACAATCTAGAAAGTGCTGTGAAAACCGAAACCAGCAGCTTTGCTCGGTTTTCCCGGTTGGCGCGCTGGCAGATAAACACGCCTGGATCGCTCAACAGCTGCTGGACCAGCCGCTCAAGATCAGCAGCCGTATGCTCCATCAGTGGGAAATCATCAGTTGCAATCGCCTGGTAAGCAATGATGATCAAGGAATACCAGCGATAGTGCTCAGGAAGCTTGCTGCTGGCAGCGATCAAGTGAAACAGAGCCAGTCGCTGCTTCAGATCACCAGGTCGCATTGACCGGCGAAAAAGAAGGCGATGAAGATAATGCGTATGGCCTGAGTTAAGCCATAGATCCTCAATCTTGCACACGGCAAAGGAATAATCATTCCGAGCCATTGCCTGAGGGATAATCGCGGCAAGCACCGCAGGATTGCGGGGCCACCGCTCTAGAAACCGCATCAAGAGCTGATAGGCAGCAAGCCGCCTGCCGAAGCATCGTAAGCCGGCAGCTATCGCTACAGTCACCCAAGCCAGAACCCACTCAGGAAGGTAAGTGCGGATTCGCCGCCTACTGGGCTGGATCATTGATGGCTTGACTGCCTCACGGGATTGGGTCGGCTGTCAGTGAACTGTCTACTGACGGCTCAGAGGTAAGGGTGGCGTCCGCGGGAGCACTGAACAGGCACAGCGACGTGGCCGCCAGGAAACCGATCAAACACTGGGTGACTTGATTGGTGCGATAGATGGTAGTGGCGAGGGTGTTGAGCAGGAGCAACACGTTGAGGGAAACAGCTACTTGAAAAAACGCAAGGTGTGAGGGCGTTGTGTCACATCGGGACGCAATGCTCTGGAATTGTCGCCTAAGCCCCATGGAGACGAGAATCACCACAATCAGAAATGCCATTATGCCAAGCACACCAAGCTGGCCACCGATCTGAGCAATCGTGTTGTGAGCATGGCCGAATCCACCTCCTTCCCTCAGGTGGCTGCACATATCGTTTGCCTGTGGGCCGTAGCCCACACCATAAAGAAACCGATTCGCCCCAGTAAACATCAACGACAGCCAACATGCCCCCGCTCTCAGCCTACCTAAATCCGAAGACTGATTGATGTTCGCATCAGGGGCCAAGAAAAACCACCACGACCCAATGACCATGACAGCCATGGCAGCAGTGGCAAACACAACGGAAAGAAACTTTGTGGAGCCCCTCCTCCAGCGTGCAGCTACCCAACCAATCAAAAGAGCCACTGGCGGAGCTATCTGGGCAAGGCGGGAATCCGTGCTCACGCAGAGAGCATAACCAACAACTGCTGTCGTGGTGCCGATCAGACGCTCGAGCAACGATCGAGAGAGCAATGAGTAACTGGCCGAACTGAGCGTAAGAAGCATCAGGATCGTGGCAAAACGATTGATGCCTCCATGGCCATCCATGGTCGCCTCGTACACATCTCTAACATATGATGTGCTCCAAAAGCTTGCGGCAGAATGATGCTGCAAAAAGTAGGCCATAAGCAGCAAGGGGGTGAGCGCCAACCATCCGAATGAAAACCTCCATGCGCGCAGGCTCTGGCTGGCACCGATCATGAAGCCGATGGCAATCAACAGGAAGGTCGTAGGCCCATCAATATCCTCACGGAGCACAATCAAGCGAGTGTTCACGAGTAGTAGAGCCAACAGAATGGCTTCCAGCGGAGGCTGCAAGGAGTGTGTCCTAAACTTGGCAACCATCTGATTGGTCAAGCGGATAGCCATCCAGATCACCAGCAAACCCAGCGCGGGCTTGCGTCCTTCAGTGAAGGAATGAAGTGTGATCACAATGGGAAGAATGCCGTCGTAGGCCTGAATGGCCCAAAGACGCGATAGGAGCAGATTGGGCAGGCAAACAAGCAAATTCCAAACTTGATTGCGTTCGATCATTCCACCGAGGCAATGTTAGGAAGATAACGAAGCATGGCTTGCGTACGGCGATGATAGGTATGCTGAGCGGCACATTCGATACGCGCCTCAAGCGGGCATCCCAAGCCCTTGAGGCTGTTATTCAGAGCGGCGAGGAATGAATCCACTGTTGGCTCGCAAAGAGCAGCAAACGGGCGATAACTCTCCAAAGCATCAATGGCCGAAGCCACAACCGGCAGCCCGGCGGCCAGATACTCAAAGAACTTCATGGGAAACATGGAGCGGGTGTATCTGTTGAAGCGAAGCGGCAGAAGGCCCACATCAAGACCCTTCATATAGGCAGGTAAATCATGATAGGACTTGACGCCAAGCCAGTAAACATTAGAACAATCCAGCAAGCCAGAAAGCTGGGTACTGGGATCACCCTCACCAACGGGACCGATCATCACATAGGACCAGCTTGGCGACGCCTCTGCAAGCTTGGCAAGCAAGTCAAGGTCAAGCTTGTACGCACTTATGGCCCCCACAAAGCCGATTCGAGGTTGGGGGATGATGGCAATATCGCGAGGAATCTCAAGATCAGGCTGAAGTGCCTGCGCGAAGTGATTGTAGTCAGCAACGTTTGAGAAGTAGTACGTATTAGGATTATACTTACGACGACTCTCCTGAAGGGCAGGAGAGGTTACAAAGACAAGATCAGCAGCCCGGCACAGACGCTCCTCCCACGCGGAGAGATCCAGATCATCCATGTCCGGTTGAGCCTGGATGTCATCTACGCAATGGTAAACCAGAGTTGTATACGGACCGGGCATCCCATAAGCAAGGGTCTTTGGATTGTAAGTCCATAACAATTCCGCTCGCATCCCCAGCCAGCGCCGAGCCAGAGCCAGACCGCCAAGCAAGATCAATCGGTTGATCCGAGTGGCAAGTTGACCACGAACCCCAGGCAAAACCAATGGTGACCAAACCCAGAGGTTGGGCTTCTGCTGCCGTGGCGGCATCAAGCCCTTGACTAAACGACGTAAAATTCTGCCAAAATCTTGAGCCTGACGGCGCGGTGCACGTAAACCCAGTGACTCGACATAAAGAACTCGATGACCAAGATCAGCCAACTCGGAAGCGACGTGTTGCTTATTGGTCCAAAGTAGTTGATCCCAATCTGCAGTGGCCAGAAGGGTGATGTCAGCCATTGTCCAGCGAAACAAGCTCCCTGAAGGTTTCCGATCTGGCCTGAAGCTGTTGATAATCTCCGTAGGCCCTAATCATCCCATCCGCAAATTCATAGATTCGATCGCAGTTCTTAACAGTGCTTAAGCGATGTGCAATCACAATTGTGGTACATCTACGACCGATCAGCTCAAGCGAGTCTAAAACGCTGCTCTCAGTTTTATTGTCCAAAGAGCTTGTCGCCTCATCCAGAACGAGCACCTTGGCCTTCTTGTAAAAAGCCCTTGCAAGGGCGAGGCGCTGACGCTGTCCACCGGAGAGTCGCAAACCATTTTCCCCGATCATTGTATAGAGTCCATATGGCAACTCAGAGACAAACTCATTTAACTGAGCAGCTTCCAAAGCCTCCCAAACGGCATAATCATTGATCTCTTCCTCATCCACTCCAAAAGCAACATTTTCACGGATGCTCGTATCGAGCAGAACAATCGATTGAGGGACCATCGCGCAGCAAGCTTGCCAAGCTGGCGTTTCTTCATAAGCCAATTCAATCCCATCCAGCTCGATGCATCCCCTTTGCGGCTTATAGAGGGCAAGCAGGAGGTGGGCGGTGGTGGATTTACCTCCACCAGTTTTGCCGACCAAAGCAACCCTTGAGCCAATGGGGATCGTGATGTTGACTCCTTTGATCACCCAATCTTCCGAACTGGCATAACGGAACCAAACATCATTCAGTCTTATTGTGTGCTTAGGCATCACCCCAGCAGGAGAGGGGGTACCCGGGCTTAGAAGAGTGGCCCGTGACGCCTTCAGATCCAGCAGCTGTAAGGCATCCGAGATATCTGGAAGGCTGCCTCGAAACCGGTTGACAGATCGAAAAATCGACTGGATTGGGGCTGAGATTCTCAAGGCTGCAAACATGACAGCTGCCAATGCAGGCAAGGCTTGCTGCAGCTTCCTATCTGGATCCAACAAGATGGGAATAAGGCCAATCGCGAAGAGCATCGTGATTCCGGCCGGCTCAATGATGTAGCGAGGGATATCAGGCAGAAGCTTTGAAATTCTGTCGTAACGTTTTCCCGTGATTCCAATGGACCAGAACTTGTCGATGAATCGCTGCTCGGCCGCATAGAGCTGAACATCACGGATTGAACGAATAGATTCGACCAGCAACGAGTTGATTCTCAACGCAAACCGCAGCTTCTGCTTGGAGGCAAGCCTTAAGGGTGCAATCAGCAGTGCCGACACCGAGGCGTAGGCAGCAACGAGAGTAACAAAGAGAATGATCGCAACAGGGCCCAGGACAACTGCGACACCAATCGTAAGCACACCAACAGATAATGCGCTGGAAATCACTGACAGCATAGGTAGAATGATGTCATCAGATATCTTGCTGAGGATACGGTTGAGACGTGCAAGAAGGTGGGCAGACTTTTGAGCCTGGAAGTACTCGTAATCTTGCATCAGAATATTTGCATAGATCCGATTGCCGTAATCCGACCAAATCTGCGCGCTGAGGAAACTCTGCAGTGCAGCAGTGAGAAACTTTAAGCCTGTTGACAACCAAATCAATCCAATGAGGATGCTCACCATCCAAAGTGATTGAGAGGCTCTACCGCCGCCAAAGAACCAGATCTGTGGAATTCTGTCGGGCAGCTTGACCCCGCTCAAGGCACCCACAAGGCGAGCCAGAAGCCCAACGAAAACCAGATCCAGCAGGCCAACCAATAAAGAGATCACCAGCAAAGCGATCAGACCCTGCAGACGCTTTTTTGGCAAAAATGACAATAATCGGCCCAGTTGGGCCAGCGTCTGGCTTTGCAGCCCGGCAGGGAGGCTCAACTTCACTGAAATCGAAGACTCTGCTCAATGGCCCGATAACCTTATCGGTCACATCCGACAGGGTGCCTGCGTCCAAGCCAGTCACAGAACCGATCGTCCACGCCAGCGGCTTGTGAGGCTGCGCAGCTTGGAGAGGATCCTCATGGCTTCCAGGCTCGCGGGCGAGGGATTCCGCAGCGGCGGAGTGAGGGATGACAGCCGGTCCCAATGCTGGTCGATGGACTTGAGGGCCTCTGCCCAGCGGTACCTCAGTTCCTGCTCCGAGAACATGGACAACAGCCTGTTGCATTGGGCGGGGTCTGCCTGCCAATGGCCCGGATCAGCAGCCGCAGCAAGGATTCGCTCTAGGTCGGCCTGGAGTGTGCCAAAGCCGATCTGGTGGCCAACCGCCCCCGGGTCAAGGAAGTCAGCCAGGGCATGGTTGACACTGCTGAACACCACACAGCCACTGGCAAGTGCCTCCAGTGGTGGAAGTCCGAAGCCCTCGCTGAGCCCTTCGCTGCGCCAGTAATCGGCCGAGTCGTAGAGATACACCTTGGCGGAGCGGAACAAGCCCACCAAGTCGTCGACCCAGCCGCTCTGCACCTCAACCCGGAGGCCTTGGGCCCGCAAGGCCGGCACCAGTTGCTGCAGCACGTAGGCGCTGCTCTTGCGAGCCTGCACCAGCACATCAATAGGGCGCCGGGCCACCAGGGCCGGATCGGCGACTCTGTCGTCGTCCCCCCAGCTTGCATCAATGGCATTTGGCACCAGAAACAGCGGGTTGCGTGGCGCCCGATTTCCCCAGTACCCGAGCGTGTTGCGGCTCACCGCCAACACCGGCACGCCAGCGGGCAAATCAAAGCCATACCCAGTGCTATGGGCGTGATACGCCACCGCCCGACCCCGTAGCAGACGCAGCTGCCTGGGCACGTCAAACCCCCAGCTCACGATCCAAAGCGCCGAACCGGGTGCTCGCTCCTGGCGAAGCAGATCGGCCAGATAAGGCCTCCCGGGCTCCTTTCGCCGATAGGTGACCACCTCCGTGGGCACGATTGAAGCGGTGAGGCGGGCCGTTTGCAGTTCAACCTGAAGACCGCCACAGCGGAAGCGACCGCTGGTGCCGGGCACAAGGAAGCGAAGGGGGCGCAAAGGCGATCTGGCAGCCGCCGCTGACTCTGGCGCAGGGGAGGGCCGGTGCCGGCTCAGGCGGCGACGGCCTCGGTGCTGCCGGTGCGCTGGCGCCGGGTGAGGAAGCCGAACAGCACCTTGCCGATGGCGGCCACCAGGTTGCCTTCCAGCTCCTGGAACATCACCATGTTGAGGTGGAAGGCGTGGTTGGCCTCCTCCACGATGCGATCGGCCGTGGCTTGATCGATCGGCAACTGATCGAGGCTTTCGCGATAGCTGGCCTTGAAGGCCTTCTCATCGGGAATGGCATCGAATTCGTAGAACCGCAGGCCATCGTGTTCGCCCAGGTTCATCGCTTTCTGAGCGATGTTCTTGAGGATCTGGCCGCCGGAAAGATCGCCGATGTAGCGGGTGTAGTGGTGACCCACCAGCAGCTCGGGGGATTCCTTGGCCACCTGATGAAGGCGTTCCACGTACTTCTGGGCGCCCGGAGTGGGCTGCACCTGCTGACGCCAGCCGGCGCCGAAGTAGAAGGCAAGATCAGCCTCAAGAGCGCTGCGGCGGTTGAGGGCGTCGTGGGCGATAGGCCCCACCACCGGGTGAGACTTGAGGGCGCCGATCTCTTCCTCCATCGCGCTGTACACGAAGTAGAGGTCGGCGACCAGCTTGCGGTAGCTGATCTTGTCGACCACCCCTTTGAGGAAGCAGGTGACGAAGCCGGTGTTCTCGGCCATCGTGTGCGCCTTTTTGGTGCCTTCGCGCAACTGTGAAGCAAGGGCGACAGCCATAGAAGCCGGTGTGCCGTAGGTCGTGGCCAACAAGTTAGGGCCGTGCCGCCGGCACGGGCGGCTCAGGTTGCGAAGGGTTAAGCGGCCTCGTCGCTGGCGGCGGCGGCGGCTGGCCCCTCGCCCAGCAGGGCGAACAGGTCGCGGCAGACGAGCCGCAGCTTCTCCGCCACCTCGGGCTGGGGCAGGTTCACGCCACTCGCTTCCCAGTCGCCCACGGTGGCGAGCCGCCATTGCTCGCCCTGAAAGGTCATGCCGCTGAGCAGCACCCCCAGCAGCCGCGGGGTGCCGCCGCCACCGGCGACCGGAGCCTCGGCGAGGCGCAGCTGCATCAGCAGGCTGCGGCACTGCAGGCGGGGGCTCCAGCCGGGGAAGTGGAAGGCCAGGTCCACCGAGGCCTGCTCCTCGAAGCGGCGGGTGTCGGGGTCGTCGCGCCAGGGGGTGAGATTGGCGCGGGCATCAGGGAAATGGCGCCGGAACAGGGCGGCGGCGGAGGCGATGGCGTGGGCCATCTCCGGACTTCGGGCCAGGTCTGCCGCATTCATGGCGTTTCCCCTGAGCAGAACAGCGGATGGAACGGAACCTAGGCTCCGCGAGCCGACCCATGCTGGAGTTTCCCGAGGGAGGCTGCGCCAGCGGGCCGGCACCACGACCACGGACTGCCGTCGGTCGCGCCGTTTCCCCCCTCCTGCCGCCGATGGTGACCCTGTCCGCTCCGTCCTACGAAAAGCTCACCCCACCCGAAAACGGCACGGCGATCCGCTTCGAGAACGGCCTTCCGGTGGTGCCGTCCGACCCGATCATCCCCTTCATCCGCGGCGACGGCACCGGCGTGGACATCTGGCCCGCCACCCAGCGGGTGCTGGATGCGGCCGTGGCCAAGGCCTACGGCGGCGAGCGGCGCATCGAGTGGTTCAAGGTGTACGCCGGCGACGAGGCCTGCGAGCTCTACGGCACCTATCAATACCTGCCACAGGACACGCTCACCGCGATCGAGCAGTTCGGCGTGGCGATCAAGGGCCCGCTCACCACGCCGATCGGCGGTGGCATCCGTTCGCTGAACGTGGCCCTGCGCCAGATCTTCGACCTCTACTGCTGTGTGCGCCCCTGCCGCTACTACGAAGGCACCCCCAGCCCCCACAAGCGGCCCCAGGACCTCGATGTGGTGGTGTACCGGGAGAACACCGAAGACATCTACATGGGGATCGAGTGGGAAGCCACCGATCCGGTGTGCGTGGAGCTGATCGCCCACCTCAACGACACGGTGATTCCGGCCAACGGCAAGCTCGGCAAACGCCGCATCCCGGAGGGGGCCGGCATCGGCATCAAGCCTGTGAGCAAGGCGGGCACCCAGCGCCACGTGCGCAAGGCGATCCAGCACGCCCTGGGGCTGGAGGGCGCCAAACGCCACGTCACCCTGGTGCACAAGGGCAACATCATGAAGTTCACGGAAGGGGCCTTCCGTGACTGGGGCTACGAGCTGGCCACCAGCGAATTCCGCGACCAGTGCGTGACCGAGCGGGAAAGCTGGATCCTCGGCAACCTGGAGCGCAACCACGGTCTCAGCGTCGAAGACAACGCCCGCCTGATCGAACCCGGCTACGACAGCCTCACCCCCGAGAAGAAAGCGGCGGTGGACGCGGAAGTGAAAGGGGTGCTCGACAGCATCGGCGAGAGCCACGGCTACGGCAAGTGGAAGAGCATGGTGCTCGTCGACGACCGCATCGCCGACAGCATCTTCCAGCAGATCCAGACCCGACCCCAGGAGTATTCGGTGCTCTGCACCCTCAACCTCAACGGCGATTACATCTCCGATGCGGCGGCGGCGGTGGTGGGCGGCCTGGGCATGGCGCCGGGGGCGAACATCGGCGACAACGCCGCCATCTTCGAAGCCACCCACGGCACCGCGCCCAAGCATGCGGGGCTGGATCGGATCAACCCGGGCTCGGTGATCCTCAGCGGCGTGATGATGCTCGAGTACATGGGCTGGCAGGAAGCGGCCGACCTGATCACCGCAGGGATCAGCGCCGCGATCGCCAACGGCGAGGTCACCTACGACCTGGCCCGGCTGATGGAACCGCGGGTGGATCCGGTGAGCTGCTCCGGCTTCGCCGAGGCCGTGGTGCGCCACTTCGGCGGCTGAAGCCCGGAGATTCCGGGCAGGGGTGCGGCCGAGGACAATCGGGGGGATGCGTGCCCCCCCCCATCAGATCGCTCGCAGAGCCGAGATCGACGGCCTCAGAGCCGTCGCCATCGTTGCCGTCATCGTCAACCACCTGAACAACTCCCTGCTGCCGAGCGGCTATGTCGGGGTTGACGTTTTTTTTGTGATCTCCGGCTACGTGATCACCCGATCGCTGGAGCACAGGCCAACGGCCGACAGCCGCGGAGCCTTCCTGGCCGGGTTCTACCGCCGACGCATCCAGCGACTGGTCCCGGCTCTGAGCGCTTGTGTCGTCGTCACCGCCTTGCTGACCTGCCTGGTGGTTCCTGATCCGGCGGCCTCCCTGTGGACAGGGCTTCTTGCGCTGGCGGGGGCCTCGAACGTGTTCCTGCACCAGCAGGCCACCGATTACTTCGGCACCAGCGCCCAGCTCAACAGCTTCACCCAGACCTGGTTCCTGGGTGTGGATTATCAGTTTTATCTGGTGTTTCCGCTGGCTGCCTGGCAGCTCGGACTGGGCAGAGCCGGGGGAGCGGGGCGAAGGCGGTTTCGCCTGGGGATGGCCCTGGTGGCCGTGCTGTCGCTGATCCTGTTTCTGCAGATGCGGCAGGTCGATTCATCCGCCGCCTACTTCCTCACGGGGCCGAGGGTCTGGGAGTTGGCGGTCGGTTGTCTGCTGACCGCGAACGGGGAGGATCCGCAGGGGGAACCCGGACAGGCCCCCCTTCGCGACGGGCTGGCTTGGGGGGCCTTCCTGGCTCTGGTCGGCGTGACCCTGGCGCCCCAGGGTTCCAGTTCGATCCCGATGCTGGTCAGCGTGGCGGCAACCTGCGCGCTGATCCGAACCCTGCGGGGACGTTCCTTGCTCGGCCGGCTCCTCACGTGCCCCCCGGTGCTCCGCATCGGCCAGATTTCGTACTCGCTCTACCTGTGGCACTGGAGCGTCATCGTGCTCAGCCGCTGGACGATCGGCATCCACGCATGGAGTGTGCCGTTTCAGTTGCTGCTGATCCTGGGGCTGGCAGAACTGTCCTACCGGACGCTTGAAACCCCCTTCGGTTCGAAGCCGTGGGCCCCCACCAACCAACAGACCATCCTGATCGGAGTCGGAATCAACGCCGCCGCCGCAACCATGCTGCTGTTGCTGATCGGCGGAGGGCTCGGACCCCATCTTTATCTCGGCCAGAGGCCGGCCACGTTGTCCGAGGAACGGCGGAACCAGCGCATTGCCGGCACGACCATCACCTCAACGGCCTGTCTGATCGATCGAAACGATGTGCTCGATCGCCCTCAGATCGATGCCAAGGCCAGGACCTGCTCGGTCGAGTCCGCGCCCCAGGGCGCAGCCCAAGGTCGGACCATCTTCGTGGTCGGTGACAGCCATGCCACTGCCTTGATTCCCCTGGCCGCCGAGCTCCACCGGGAGGGCGCCGGAATCACACTGCTCACCAAAGCCGGCTGCCCGTTCCCGGCCACCGCATTCGGCCATCTGGATCCTGGCTGTGAGCGCTTCCAGGATGAGGTTGCTTCCTGGATCCTGGCCACCAGCCGACCCGGAGATGGCGTTCTGATCGCGGGCTATCAGCTCAGTCACCTGGGCAGCGGCCTGCGGGCCACCCGTGACCATTTCCTGGATCGAACCGGCCAGCCGGTGCGGGGCACCGAAGCGAAGACGGCGCTTTACATGAAGGCGCTGGATGCCTTTTCAGACAGGGCTGGTGCCAATGGGCTGCAGGTCGCCCTGATCGGGGCCGGTCCGAGGCTGATCGGACGGGAGCTCTGTCTGCCGGAGTGGTTCCGCCCCGCTCGATGGAGCGAGCCCTGCCTGAACACCCTGCGAGAGGATGCCACCTCCACCAGGACGATCAACGTTCAACTGAGCCGGAATCTCCCTGACCGCGTGCGCTTCATCGATCCGATGCCGTGGATCTGCCCGAAGGGCTGTTCCCTCGACGATCTGAAGTGGCAGCTGGCCGACGACGACCATCTCACCGCCGCGGCGGTTCGGCGGCTGAAGCAGCCGGTTCTGGAAGCCCTGAGCCGGGCAGACTGAGTGCCATGCCTTCTCCAGTCACCGATCCCTGCATCCACTGCGGTTTCTGCCTGCCCACCTGCGCCAGCTACCGGGTGCTGGGCACGGAGATGGATTCACCGCGGGGGCGTATCCACATGCTCAAGGCGATCAATGCCGGTGAGCTGGCGCTGGATGCCACCGTGGCGAGCCACTTCGATTCCTGCCTGGGCTGCCTCGCCTGCGTGAGCGCCTGCCCGGCCGGTGTCCGCTACGACCAACTGATCGAGGCCACCCGCCCGAAACTCAACGCCCCGGAGCTGCGCAGCGGCGGCCAGTGGGCCTTCCGCAGGCTCCTGTTCCAGCTGCTCCCCTACCCCCAGCGGCTGCGGGCCGTGCTGCAGCCGCTGCGGCTCTATGCCGGCACACCGCTGCAACGGCTGGCCCGGCGCAGCGGCCTCACCCGCCTGTTCGGGCCGGGGCTGGCGGCGATGGAGCGGCTGCTGCCGCCGCTGGCCGAGGAGTCGTTCAGCGATCCGCTGCCGCTGGTGACCCCGGCCCAGGGCGAGCGCCGCTACCGCGTGGGCCTCGTGCTGGGCTGCGTGCAGCGGTTGTTCGAGCCGGCCGTGAACCGGGCGGCACTGCAGGTGCTGAGCGCCAACGGCATCGAGGTGGTGATCCCGCCGGCCCAGGGCTGCTGCGGCGCCGTCACCCACCACCAGGGGGAAGAGGCCCAGACCCACGCCCTGGCTACCGCTTTGATCGACGCCTTCGACGCCGTGATCGGCCCGGGCAAGCCGGCGGGCGCCGAACCGCTCGATGCGGTGCTGGTGGCGGCCTCCGGCTGCGGCCACACGCTCAAGGCCTACGGCCGCCTGCTGGCCGGCGATCCGGCCTGGGCTGCGCGCGGCAGCGCCTTCGGCGGCCGCGTAGCGGACATCCAGGAATTCCTGCAGCGGGTGGGGTTGAGCGAAGCGGTGCGCCAGCGGTTGCAGCCGCTGCGCCACAGCGACGGCAGCCGCGCCAGCGCCGAGCGTCCGCTGCGGCTCGCCTATCACGATGCCTGCCACATGCTGCACGGCCAGGGGCTGCGCGAACAGCCCCGGGCGCTGCTGCGCCAGATCCCTCACCTGCGGCTGCTGGAGGCCACAGAAGCGGGGGTGTGCTGCGGCAGCGCCGGCATCTACAACCTGGTGCAACCCGTGGAAGCCGCCGAGCTGGGCCGCCTCAAAGCCACCGACCTGAGCAGCACCGGCGCCGACCTCGCGGTGAGCGCCAACATCGGCTGCACGCTGCAGATCCGGCAGCATATGGAGAGCGCGCCGCGGCCGCTGGCGGTGCTGCATCCGGTGCAGCTGCTGGCCATGAGCCTGGATGGCGGATCCGACCGGCCGGCTTGAGCGGCCAGAAGCAGGGAACGGCGCAGCGGAGCGCCATGCACCAACACGACGCGGAGCGTGATGCACCACCGCTTCGATGCTCACTTCCACATCATCGATCCAGCCTTTCCGCTGCTGCCGAACCACGGCTTTCTGCCCGAGCCCTTCACCGTCGCCGACTACCGCCGCAGCACCGAGGTCCTGGGAATCACTGCAGGGGCGGTGGTATCAGGCTCCTTCCAGGGTTTCGGTCAACGCCATCTGCTCAGTGCCCTGCAGCAACTGGGCCCTGGCTTCGTGGGTGTGATCCAGCTGTCGGCCCAGGCCACCAATGCCGAGATCCTCGCGCTCAACGCCAGGGGCGTGCGGGCCGTGCGCTTCAACCTGCGGCGTGGGGGCTCAGAACGCGTGCAGCACCTGGAGGCGCTGGCGCTGCGCCTGCATGCGCTGGTGGGCTGGCCTGTGGAGCTGTATGTGGAGTCGCGTGAGCTGGCGGCCCTGCAGCCGTTGCTGCGGCGGCTGCCGGCGGTGAGCATCGATCACCTCGGCCTCTCGCGCGACGGCTTTGCCACGCTGCTGCAGCTCGCCGAGCAGGGCGTGCGCGTGAAAGCCAGCGGCTTCTCCCGGGTGGAGCTGCCGGTGGCCGAGGCCCTGCGCGCCCTGCACGCCGCCAATCCCCAGGCCCTGATGTTCGGCACCGACCTGCCGTCCACGCGGGCGCCGCGGCCGTTCCACCCCAGCGACCTCAGCCTGCTGATCGACACCCTGGGCGAGCCGGCAGCACAGAAGGCCCTGTGGAGCAATGCGGCCTCCTTCTACCGGCTGCCGGCGCCATCGGTGTGAGCGCTGCTCCGGGCGCAACATGATCAGGGTGCCCCGCTCCCCGAGCCCGTGCGTCCTGCTGCCCGTCTGCTGGCCGTTGCCACCGCCCTCCTGAACCTGGCATCAGCGGGGGCAGCCGCCGATACCCAGCAGGTGGCCGCCGATGCACGGCAGGGGGCTGCCGTCGAGGCGGAACTGGCGCGGCTGGAGCGCAGCGCGGGGGGACGGCTCGGAGTGTTTGCCCTCGACACGGCCACCGGCCTCCGGATCGGCCATCGCAGCACAGAGCGCTTCCCCTTGTGCAGCACCTTCAAGCTGCTGCTGGCGGCGGCGATGCTGGAGCGGAGCACCCGCACGCCTGGCCTGCTGGAGGAGCGCCTGCCGGTGACCCCCGCCGATCTGGTGGCCTATTCGCCGATCGCTGAGCAACGCGTGGGCAGCAGCATGACGATCGCCGAGCTCGCGGCAGCGGCCGTCCAGCACAGCGACAACGCCGCTGCGAATCTGCTGCTGCGCCAGCTCGGTGGCCCTGCCGGCATGACCGCCTTCGCCCGCTCGATCGGCAACAGCAGCTTCCGCCTCGACCGCTGGGAAACGGAGCTGAACACCGCCCTGCCCGGCGACCCGCGCGACACCGACACGCCGGCCGCCATGGGCGCCAGCCTCCAGGCGCTGGCGCTGGGCACCGCCCTGCCGGCTGCGCAGCAGCAGCATCTGACCACCTGGCTGCTCGGCAACACCACCGGTGCCACCCGCATCCGGGCCGGCGTGCCCGACGGTTGGCAGGTGGGCGAGAAAACCGGCACCTGCGGCGTCTACGGCACCGCCAACGACGTGGGGGTGCTGTTTCCACCCGGCCGCCGGCCGGTGGTGCTGGCGATCTTTCACACCCAACCGGAGGCCACAGCCCCGGTTCGCAATGACGTGATCGCCGCCGCCACCCGGCTGGTGATGCAGGCGATCACTGCTCCATCTGCTCCCAGGCCTGCCGCAGCGTGTCCGCCTGGCCCAGATTGCCGGGAAAGGTGAGCACCGGCAGTAATGGCGCGGTTTCGTGCGCCGCGCCCGTGCGCAGCATCGACAGCCCGGGCAGCAGCTGACCCTCCAGCCGCACCTGGCTGAGGCCCAGCCCCTCGGCCAGCAGGGTCTGGCTGGTGATGCCCCCCTTGCTGATCAGGTACCCCAGCTGCGGCGCCAGCGCGCCCCCCAGCCGGGCCATTGCCACTGCCAGGGCCAGGCCCAGCCGCCGCCGCTCCTCGGCATGGCGGCAGACCAGCTCCCCCCGGCTGGTGAACAGCACCGGGGTGCGGCCGCTGGCCAGCACGGCGCGCAGCTGTGCCAGCCAGGCCGATTCCAGTGAGGGCAGCAAATGGTCGGGCAGGGGGCCTTCCAGCACCCGCGCCACACAGGCCACCGGGATCTCCACGCCCACGCAACCCGGCGCCGCCAGCAACCGCTCCAGCTGGGCATCGGCCAGCGGCACGTGCGATCCCACCAGCACCAGCCCCGGTAGGGGGCCCGTGGCCGCGCGCCGGCGCAGGCCGGCCAGGGCCGCCGGGTTCAGGGGCTGCGGCGGCAAGTCCACCAGGGCGTTCAGCAGGCTGGCGGCCGACTGGAACAGCAGCCGCAGCGGCCGTTGGCCCGCCGGGGGCTGCACCACGGCGCGCACCGCCTCTCCCAGCACCTGCAGCTGCTCCGGACGCTCCGCATCCACCACCACCCAGGGGTTACCCGACAGCCCGCGCAACCGCTGGATCAACACCTCACGGCCGGCCGGCACCAGTTCGTCCAGGCCGATCTGCTGCACCGCCGCGGCCAGCAGCCGCCCGCCGCTCTTCTCGGCCAGCCAGGCACGCAGCACGCTGGTGCCGTAGCCGAAGCGGCGATCACGGGCGAAGGGCGTGCGATGCACCGGCTCGCCGTGCAGCAGATGGCAGCCCCCCACCGTGGTGCGCCCCCCTTCCAGGAAGGCGGGCACCAGCAGGGTGGCGTCGAAGGGGCCCAGCTCCGCGGCGATCACCTCCGCCTCCAGCGGCGTGTGCCCCCGCAGGGTGGAGTCGCCACGGCTCACCACCAGCCAGCGATCGATGCCGGCCGCCGCCAGCGCCGGCCGCAGCGCCCGGCAGATCTGGCGCACCCGATCGGCCGCCGGCTCCGGCTCCAAGGCACGGGTGTCGGTGAGCAGGAACAGCAGCGGCGACGGGTCGCGCAGGGCGTTCAGCAGGGTGTCCGGATCCCAGCGGAGCAGCAGCAGGCAGCCATGCACCGTCTGCGAACCGGTGGGATCGTCGTCGAAAACGACCACCTTGAACGGGGGCGCGGGTGGGGGGGGCGGGGCGGCCATGGCACCATCGTGCCGTGATCACTCCCGCGTCCCACGAGCTGCCCGACCTCGTGCGGCAGCTGCATGCCGCCGGCACGCCGTGGCTGCCTGCCGGCACGGGCAGCCGCCTGGGCTGGGGGCCGCCGGTGCGGCACACCGACACGGTGCTGAGCGTGGCGCGCCTGAACCGCCTGCTCGACCACGCCAGCGGCGATTTCACCGTGACCGTGGAGGCGGGGCTGCCGCTGCGTGAGCTGCAGGAGGCCCTGCGCGCGCGCAACCAGTGGCTCGCCGTCGACTGGCCCTGGGGCACAGGCGCCAACGGCGAAGGGGCCGGCAGCGTGGGCGGGCTGGTGGCACGGGGGCTCGGCGGCGGCCTGCGCCAGCGCTACCTGGGTGTGCGCGATCAGGTGATCGGCATCGGCCTGCTGCGCGCCGATGGTGTGGCCGCCCACGCCGGCGGCCGGGTGGTGAAGAACGTGGCCGGCTACGACCTGATGCGCCTGTTCACGGGCAGCTGGGGCGCGCTCGGCCTGATCACCGAACTCACCCTGCGCACCTTCCCGCTGCCGCCGCAACGGCGCGGGCTGCTGGTGCAGGGGCCGCTGGAGGGGCTGGAGCGCCTGCGCCAGTGGCTGCTGCGCTCCAGCCTCACCCCCGAACTGATCGACTGGTGGAGCAGTGCCCTGGCGGAGCAGGCCGGAGCCGAGGCCCAGCCTGCCCTGCTGCTGGCCCTGGCCAGTGTGAGCAGCGAGGCCCTGGACGACCAGCTCGTCACCCTGCGCGCCCAGGCCGACAGCCACGCGCTCAAGGGGCTGCCGCTCGATCCCGAACGGCTGGAGGCCCTGCGCGTGCTGGGGCTCGGCGGCCAGCAGCCGGAACCGGTATCCGGCGCAGACGAGCCGCTCTGGCTGCTGCGGCCGGGTGTGCTGCCCAGCCACACCGCGGCGCTGCTGGCGGATCGCTCCGTCGCCGGCCTGCCGCTGGCCCTGGGGGCCGGCAGTGGCCTCGGCTACGCCTGGTCGACGGCGACGGCCTTGCCGGCCTACCGGGTGGAAGCGCTGCGGCGCCGCTGCCAGGAGCTGGGCGGCCAGCTCACGGTGCTGCAGCAACCCAGCGGCAGCACGGTGCCCGCCTGGGAGGACGCCCCTGCCGTGGCGATGATCCAGGCGGTCAAGCGCCAGTTCGACCCCAGGCAGCAACTGGCCCGCGGGCGGCTGCCGGGCGTCAGAGCGGCCTGAGCACGTAGCGGCTCAGCAGCGTGCAGCTCGCGCCGACTGCCACCTCCAACCGCCGGTCGCCGCTCACCAGCGCGCCGCGTGGGCCGGTCCAGGGCTCCAGGCACACCATTGGCCGGGGCGGATCGGTCCACACCACGGCCAGGTCAAAGGGGGCGGAGGGTTGCAGCTCCAGCGCCAGCCCGGCAGCCGGATCCACCAGCCGCACCGGCCCCTCGGGCCGCGCCAGCAGGTCCACCCCAGCGGCCAGCGGCGCGAGTGTGGCGGCGGTGTCCGCCTCCGCCATCACCTGATGGTTGAAGCAGCGCTCCGGCAGCCCTTCCAGGTGCACCGCAGCGTTGCCGCCGTCTGGCGCCGGCAGCGCCGACACATTGAAATAGGGGTGCAGGCCGAAGCTGAAGGGCAGCGGCCGGCTGCCGCTGTTCTCCAGCACCGCCGTGATCGCCAGGGCAGCAGGCTCAAGGCGCAGCTGCAGCCGCAGGCGGAAAGGGAACGGAAAGGCCGCCAGGGTGGCGGGGCTGTCGCGCAGCTCGAGTTCCACCCCCGCCTCCTGGGGCAGGGCGCTCAGCTGCCAGGGCAGATCCCGGGCGAAGCCGTGCTGACGCAGGGTGAAGCTGCCCTCCGGCAACGGCAACTGATCGCCCGGCAGGTTGCCGCAGATCGGAAACAGCACCGGCATTCCCCCCCGCACCGAGAGGGCGGGATCGGCAAAACGCTCCGCATCGAGATACAGCAGCTCGCGGCCATTGCAACGCCAGCCGGTGAGCAGGCCGCCCCGCTCAGGCACCAGGCGCAGCAGGTCGGGGCTGCCCGGAGCGTCGGAGTTGCCCGGAGCGCTGTACTCCCAGTGGGGATAGGGAAGGGTTCGTTGCAGGAGGGGCATGGCTCAGGCGCTCGGCAGGCCGGCCACCCACTCCAGCAGGGCGGCGTTCACCTGATCGGGCACCTCATCGTGGGGGCAATGGCCGGCGTCGAGCACCACCTCGGCGGTGCCGGCGGGGGCGTGGCGCTGGAAGGCGGCGCGGCGGCCCACGGCATTGATCCAGGGGTCGCGGATGCCCCAGAGCAGGAGGAGCGGGGCGGTGAGGGCGGCGAACAGCTCATCGAGCGGCTGACCGCTCGGGATGTCGAACACGGTGCGGAACACCCCGAAAGCGCCCGGGTCACGCGAGGGGCGCAGGATCGATTCCACCAGCGCCTCATCGACGTTGGTGCGATCGATGTACACCTGATGGAGGGTGCGGCGGATCGTGGAGCGGCGGCGCAGGTTTTCGAACAGCAGCCGCTGCAGCACCGGGCTGCGCAGCAGCGCCCCCCCGATCGTGCGCCGCGCGATCGCCCCCCAGCCCTGGGGAGGCGCCTGCTCATCGCTGAAGGGGCCGGCCGCATTGATCAGCACCACACCGGCGGCGTCGGGGCCCAGCGCCACACCGGCGGCCAGCACGGCAAAGCCGCCGAGGGAGTTGCCCACCAGCACGGTGGGGCGACCGATGCGTTCATGCACGTAGGCGGCCAGCTGGTCGCGCCAGAGCGCCCCGCCATAACGCAGCTCGCCGGGCTTGGCACTGCGGCCGAAGCCCAGCAGGTCGATGGCATGCACCTCGTGCCGTGCCGCCAGGGCCGGAATGTTGTAGCGCCAGTGGTCGGTGGAAGCACCGAAGCCGTGCACCAGCAGGAAGGCCGGCCCCACCGGCTCTGCGGGGGCGACCCGCACTGCGTGCACGGCATGGCCCAGGTAGGTCCAGGGCTGGGCGCATGGAATGGCGGGGGAAGGGGTAGCCGGCACCACGGCGGTGCCGGGCTCTGCGCTGGGTGCTGCGCTTGAAGGGATCACCGGAAGCCTGCCGCGGTGGCCGATGCTAGGGAGCAGTTTGAGCGGCCCGCTCCGTGCGCGACTGGTCCAGCCTGCTGTCGGGGGGCGCGCTGTGGGCGCTGGCGTTCTACCTGCCGCTCACGGTGCCGCTGGCGCGCTTCGAGGAAGCACTGGCGCACGGGCCGCTGAACGAAGGCCTGCGCCAGCTGGCCCTGGTGGTGAGCAGCCTGCTGCTGGCTCTGGTTGTGGGGGGAATCACCCAGCTGGGCCTGAGCTGGGCGCTCAGCCCGAGCTGGGCGGCCAGCCTCGGGCTGATGGCGGTGCTGGCCGGAGCCTTCTGGGGGCTGGCCAGCCGCCGCGATTCCGAGTGAATCAGGCCGGCTGTTCGGCCGGCGCCTCCTTGCCTCCGAGCACAAGGCGCAGCAGCAGCGGCGCCAGGAAGGTGGTGCCGATCACCATGATCAGGATGGCGGCCTCCAGCGCGGGGTTGAGCAGCTTGGCCTGGGTGCCGAGGCCGAGGAAGATCAGGCCCACCTCGCCGCGGGGCATCATCCCCAGACCCACCACCAGCCGGTTGGTTTTCTCCTTGCTGAGGTAGCTCCAGCCGGACACCAGCTTGCCGAGGATCGCCACGGTGAGCAGGAAGGCGGCCACCACCAGGCCTTCGCGGTTGCTGGGGTCCATCGGGTTGAGCACCGACAGGTCCATGCTCGTGCCGATCAGCACGAAGAAGATGGTGGCGAACAGGGCCACCAGCGGCTTGACCGTGTCCTGGATCAGATGGGTGTGCTTCGAGCTGCTCAGGATCAGGCCGGCGGCGAAGGCACCGAGGGCCGCTTCGAGGCCGATGGCCTGGGCTGCAAAGCAGCAGAGGCAGAGCACCACGAAGGAGGCCACCACCACTTCACCGGGGGCCTTGAGCTGGTCCAGCACCCAGTCGAACAGCGGGGCAGCCGTGCGGCTGAGGAACAGGGACGCCGCCACGAACACCGCCGCGGCCACCAGCAGCTTGATGATCGGGCCGATCTCGAGAGCGCCGCCACCGGCCAGGGCCACCACCACCGCCAGGATCACGATGCCGAGGATGTCGTCGAGCACGGCGGCGCCGATCACGATCTGACCTTCCTTGGTGCGCAGATATTTGAGTTCGCCGAACACACTCGCGGTGATGCCGATGCTGGTGGCGGTCATCGCCGCACCCGCAAACACCGCCGGGATCAATGGCAGATGGAAGAAATAGAGGAGTCCGAGCGTGCCGAGCGCGAAGGGCACCACCACGCCGGTCACGGCCACGGTGCTGGCCTGCAGGCCCACCGCCACCAGCTCATCGAGTTCACTCTCGAGGCCGGTGAGGAACAACAGCGCGAACAGGCCGAGCGTGGCGAGCGATTCCAGGTTCGGGAACGTGGAGTTGTAGATCGACTGCACCACGTCGGGAGTGACATCCGACAGTGAGCTGACCAGATTCAGCAGCGTGCCGTTCAGCTGCGCGCCGGTTTCGGGGGGAAGAATGAAATGGAGGCCGGAGAAGCCGATCAGCACACCGGCCAGCAGCTCGCCGAGGATCGTGGGGAGCTGCAAGCGCACCATCACTTCGGCGAGCGCACGGGCCGCCACGAAGATCAGCAGGATCCGCCCCACCGAGATCAAGGTGGAAGCCACCTCCATCTCATGGGAGCCCATCTGGAGCAACAACTGAGGGACAGACGAGATCATTGGTGTGGAGGTCCTTCCCCGGCGGGGAGCAGCAAAGTGCGTTGGACCTTAATGGGAATCCTGCTGAGCTGACTGAAAACCGAGCCGACGGATTGCAGCGTTCGGCGGCAGCGCGGGGGTGAGGGAACGCCCATCCAGGGGCGAGCGGCCTTGCGGCCACGGCGGTGCTTGAACAGCCTGTTCCTGAGCCGGGACGACCCGCGTGCTCCAGCCGACCGTCCTGGCTCCGCACCGTGCCTACGGTTCCGGGTGCTCCCCGAGCCCGCTCTACGCCCTTCGCCACCCGCTCCCATGACGATCACCTCGGCCAGCACCGAAGGCCAGACCCAGGAGACAGGGACACAGGCCCCGCTTGATGCCGTCGAACTGCAGCGGCTGGATGCCTGGTGGCGCGCCGCCAACTACCTGGCGGTGGGAATGATCTACCTGCAGGCCAACCCGCTGCTGCGCGAGCCGCTCAAGCACGAGCACATCAAGAACCGGCTGCTGGGGCACTGGGGCTCGAGCCCGGGCCAGGCCTTCATCTGGGCCCACGCCAACCGCCTGATCCGCGCCCACGATCTGGAGATGATCTACCTGTCGGGGCCAGGCCATGGCGCCCCCGGCGTGCTGGGCCCCACCTACCTCGACGGCAGCTACAGCGAGATCTATCCCGACAAGTCCCAGGACGCCCAAGGACTGCGCAGCTTCTTCAAGCAGTTTTCCTTTCCCGGCCACATCGGCAGCCACTGCACCCCGGAAACCCCCGGCTCGATCCATGAGGGCGGCGAGCTCGGCTACGTGCTCTCGCACGCCTGCGGCGCCGTCTTCGACAACCCCGAACTGATCGCCCTGGCCTGCGTGGGTGATGGCGAGGCCGAAACCGGCCCGCTGGCCACCTCCTGGCACATCAACAAGTTCCTCAACCCGATCAGCGATGGCGCCGTGCTGCCGGTGCTGCATCTCAACGGCTACAAGATCGCCAACCCCACGCTGCTGGCCCGCATCAGCCGCGACGAGCTGGAAAGCCTGATGCGTGGCTACGGCTGGACGCCGTTGTTCGTGGAAGGGCATGAGCCGGCGGCCATGCACCAGGCGATGGCCGCCGCCATGGATGAGGCGGTGGACCGGATCCTGAGCGCCCGCGCCCAGGCGCGCCAGAGCGGCGACGCCTTCCGGCCCGCCTGGCCGATGATCGTGCTGCGCTCCCCCAAAGGCTGGACCGGCCCCAGCGAGCTGAACGGCAAGAAGCTGGAGGGCTTCTGGCGGTCACACCAGGTGCCCCTGCCGGCCCCCAACAAGGACCCCGAGCAGCTGCAGATGCTGGAGAGCTGGCTGCGCAGCTACCGGCCCGAGGAGCTGTTCGATGAAAGCGGCACCTTGATGGCCGAGCTCCGGGCCCTCGCCCCCACGGGCCAGCGGCGCATGGGCTCCAGCCCCCATGCCAACGGCGGTCTGCTGCGCCGCAAGCTGCGCCTGCCACCGATGGAGGCCTACGAGGTGCCGGTGGATCATCCCGGTCAGCGAGAGCACGAGAACACGGCGCCGCTGGGCGAGCTGCTGCGCGACACCATCGCCCGCAACCCGGACAGCATGCGCGTGTTCGGCCCCGACGAGACCGCCTCCAACCGACTGCAGGCGATCTACGAGGTGAGCAAGAAGGTGTGGATGGAGGACATCCTTCCGGAAGACAGCGGCGGCAGCGAACTGGCCCGCAACGGCCGGGTGGTGGAGATGCTCTCGGAGCACACCCTGGTGGGAATGATGGAGGGCTACCTGCTCACCGGCCGAAATGGCCTGTTCCACACCTACGAGGCCTTCGCCCATGTGATCGCCTCGATGTTCAACCAGCACGCCAAGTGGCTGGAATCGTGCATTCACCACGCCCCCTGGCGGGCGCCGATCGCCCCCTGGAACTGCCTGATCTCCTCCACCGTGTGGCGCCAGGATCACAACGGCTTCACCCACCAGGATCCCGGCTTCATCGACCTGGCCGGCAACAAGAGCGGTGAGGTGGTGCGGGTGTATCTGCCGGCCGATGCCAACTGCCTGCTGGCGGTGGCTGAGGAGGCGTTCCTGGAGCCCAACGTCTGCAACGTGATCGTCTCCGATAAACAGAAGCACCTGCAGTACTTCACCCTGGAGCAGGCGCGGCGCCATGTGGCGAAGGGGATCGGCATCGTGAGCTGGGCCAGCAACGACGATGACGGCACCGCACCGGATGAACCTGATGTGGTGATGGCCTGCGCCGGTGACATCCCCAGCAAGGAAACGCTGGCGGCGGTGGAGATCCTGCGCCATCAGATTCCCACTCTCAAGATCCGCGTGATCAACGTGGTGAAGCTGTTCGCCCTCACCAAGCCCAGCGAGCACCCGCACGGCCTCTCCGATCGCGACTTCGACAGCCTGTTCACAACGGACAAGCCCGTGCTGTTCAACTTCCACGGCTATCCCTGGCTGATTCACCGGCTCACCTATCACCGCAGCAACCACGGCAACATGCACGTGCGGGGCTACAAGGAGAAGGGCAACATCAACACACCGCTGGAACTGGCGATGAACAACCAGATCGACCGCTTCAATCTGGTGATCGACGTGATCGACCGGGTGCCCTCGCTGGGATCACGGGCCGCCCACGTCAAGGAGAGGATGAAGGAGGAAATCCTGCGGCACCGCGCCTACGCCCACATCCATGGCATGGACACCCCCGAGGTGACCAACTGGCGCTGGAGCCTTCCGGCCCCGTCAGTAGCGCCCAGCGCCTGAACCGGCGCCTTCTCTCCTCTCCCGCGCCCCTTACCCGCCCCACTCGATGACCGAAACCCAGGCCCGCCAGCTGCAGCTGCCCACCCCCGGCTGCTATGCCGATCCCCAGCGCAGCGGTCTCACGGCGGACGATCTGTTCGACAGCGTCACCGGTCACCTCTTCTACACACTCGGCAAGCTGGCACCGGTCGCCACCCGCCACGACGCCTACCTGGCGCTCAGCTACGCGGTGCGGGACCGGCTGATGACGCGTTACCTGGCGGGGGTGGAGGCGATCTCGGCCTCGCCGCGGCGGGTGGTGGCCTACCTCTCGGCCGAGTTCCTGATCGGCCCCCAGCTCGGCAACAACCTGGTGATGCTCGGCATCCAGGACGAGGCGGCCGAGGCGATGCGTCGCTTCGGCATCGAGAGCCTGGAGGAGGTGCTGGAGGTGGAGGAGGAACCGGGGCTTGGCAACGGCGGCCTCGGCCGCCTGGCGGCCTGCTACCTGGAATCCCTGGCCAGCCTGGAGATTCCGGCCACTGGCTACGGCATCCGCTACGAGTTCGGCATCTTCGATCAGATGGTCCGCGACGGCTGGCAGGTGGAGATCACCGACAAGTGGCTCAAGACCGGCTGGCCCTGGGAGCTGCCGCGGCCGGATCAGGCCTGCACCGTGGGCTTCGGCGGTCACACCGAGACCTACCGCGACGCGCAGAACTGCCTGCGGGTACGCTGGGTGCCGGCGCAGCAGGCGATCGGCATCCCCCACGACGTGCCGGTGCTGGGCTACCAGGTGAACACCTGCGACCGGCTGCGGCTGTGGAAGGCGGAAGCCTCGGAAAGCTTCGACTTCTACGCCTTCAACATTGGCGATTACTACGGCGCCGTCGAAGAGAAGGTGGGCTCGGAGAACCTCACCAAGGTGCTTTACCCCAACGACGGCACCGATGAGGGGCGCCGGCTACGGCTCAAGCAGCAGCACTTCTTCGTGAGCTGCTCACTGCAGGACATGGTGCGCAGCCTCGATGCCCGCCAGCTGCCGATCAGCGAGTTTCCCGATCACTGGGCCGTGCAGCTCAATGACACCCACCCGTCGATCGCTGTGGCCGAACTGATGCGGCTGCTGATCGATGAGAAGCACCTGGAGTGGGATCAGGCCTGGGACATCACCACCCGCTCGCTGTCTTACACCAACCACACCCTGCTGCCGGAGGCGCTGGAGAAGTGGGGCCTCAATCTGTTCAGCAGCCTGCTGCCGCGCCATCTGGAACTGATCTTCGAGATCAACCGGCGCTTCCTGCAGACGGTGCGCATGAAGTACCCCGGCAACGATCAGATCCTGCGGCGCGTGTCGATCATTGCCGAGGACGGCGAAAAGGCCGTGCGCATGGCCAATCTGGCCACCGTGGGCTCCCATCACGTCAACGGCGTGGCGGCGCTGCACAGCGAGCTGGTGCGCACCGAGCTGTTCCCCGATTACGCCGCCATCTGGCCGGAGAAATTCCTCAACGTCACCAACGGCGTCACACCCCGCCGCTGGATCGCCCTCTCTAACCCGCTGCTGCGCAGCCTGCTGGATGAAACGATCAGCGCCGACTGGGTGCGCGATCTCGATCTCCTGCGGGAACTGGAACGCTTCCAGCACGACAGCGCCTTCCTCGAGCGCTGGGGCCAGATGAAACTGGCCGTCAAGCGGCGGCTCACCAATTACGTGCACCAGGCCACGGGCCTGCTGGTGGATCCCGCCACGATGTTCGATGTGCAGGTGAAGCGGATCCACGAATACAAACGCCAGCACCTCAATGCACTGCAGGTGATCGTGCAGTACCTGCGCATCAAGCACGGACTGGCCGATGGTCAGGCACCGCGCACGGTGATCTTCGGCGGCAAGGCGGCCCCTGGCTATTACATGGCCAAGCTGATCATTCGCTTCCTCAATGGCATCGCCGATACGGTCAATGCCGACCCCGACATGGACGGGCGGCTGCGGGTGATCTTCCTGGCCGATTACAACGTGAAGCTGGGCGAGCGAGTGTACCCCGCCTCCGATCTTTCCGAGCAGATCTCCACTGCTGGCCTGGAGGCGTCCGGCACCGGCAACATGAAATTCGCCATGAACGGCGCCCTCACGATCGGCACTCTCGATGGCGCCAACGTGGAGATCCGCGAGCAGGTGGGCGAGGAGAACTTCTTCCTGTTCGGCCGCACCACTGACGGCATCGAGGCCCTGCGCCGCGAGGGCTACCGGCCGTGGGAATGGATCAACAGCATGCCGGAGCTGGCCGAAGCACTGCGGCTGATCGAGCAGGGCCATTTCAGCAACGGCGACACCGAACTGTTCAAGCCGCTGCTGGAGAACCTCACCGGCCGCGATCCCTTCTTCGTGCTCGCTGATTTCACCGATTACCTGCGCGCCCAGGATGCGGTGAGTGCCGCCTGGGCGGATCGGGAGCACTGGAACCGCATGTCACTGCTCAACACTGCACGCACCGGCTTCTTCTCCTCCGACCGTTCGATCCGGGAGTACGCCGAACGCATCTGGAAGGTGAAGCCCTTTCCGATCACGATCAGCTGCGCCATCGAAGGGGCCGAATCCCCCTGAGCCGGAGGCCGCCATGGAGCCGAGCGCAACGCAGGCCGCCGATCTGGTGCTGGTGCTCAACGTGGGCAGCTCCAGCCTCAAGGCCTGCCTGATCGACCCGGCCGGCACCCGGCTGTGGCAGGACCAGCGCCCCTGGGATCCCGCCGCGGCAGACGCGGCCCTGGCGTCGTTTCTGCCGCAGGCACTGGCCCCGTGGCGCCAGCGCCTGCTGCTCACCGCCCACCGGGTGGTGCACGGCGGTGCCGCGCTCACGGAGCCCACCTGGATCACCCCGGCGCAGGAGGCGGCCCTGGAGGCGCTGGTGCCCCTGGCCCCCCTGCACAACGGGCCGGCGCTGGTGGTGATCCGCTGGATGATGCGCTGGCTGCCGGAGCTGCCGCAGTGGGCCTGCTTCGACACCGCCTTTCACGGCACCCTGCCGCGGGCGGCCTACACCTACGCCATCCCCGCCGCCTGGCGCGCCGAGGGGTTGCGGCGTTTTGGCTTTCATGGGCTCAACCACCAGCACGTGAGTGAAGTGGTGGCGGTGCCGCGCCTGATCAGCTGCCACCTGGGGGCGGGCTGCTCCCTGGCGGCGGTACGCAACGGCCTGAGCATCGACACCACGATGGGCTTCACGCCGCTGGAGGGGCTGGTGATGGCCAGCCGCAGCGGCTCGGTGGATCCCGGCCTGCTGCTCGATCGCCTACGGCACGGCATGAGCGCTGCTGAGCTCGATCACGCCCTGCAGCACGAAAGCGGCCTGCGGGGGCTCTCGGAACTGAGCGGCGACATGCGCAGCCTGCGGCAGGCGGCGGCGGCGGGCCACACCGGCGCCCAGCTGGCGCTGGAGGTGTTTCTGCACCGATTGCTTCAGGGCATCGGTGCCATGGCCGCCAGCCTGGGCGGGGTGGACGCGATCGCGCTCAGCGGCGGCATCGGCCAGAACGACTTGCTGCTGGAGCAGGAACTGCGGGAGCGCCTGGCCTGGCTGCCACCGTTTCAGCTGCTGCGCGTTGCCGCCGATGAGGAGGGCATGGCCGCCCGGCTCTGCCGCCGGGCCAGCGGCGGCACCGGGCCGAGCGAACACTGATGCTCAGCTGCGATCGGGCAGATCGGGGGTCTGGTGCAGCAGGCGGTTGAGACGCAGACGATCGGCATTGAGCGGATCGGGAGCCAGCTCACCGGCCGTTTCCCGGAACTTCTGCTCCACCTCCTCCGGCACCCGCACATCAAAGATGCGCTCCATCAACGCCTCGATCGAGAAGAGGTGGGCATTGATGTTTTCGAGGTCACTGATCGCCTGCTGCAGGCTGTCCTGCTCCGGTGCGTCGTCGTCAGAGGCCTGGGCATCGGGCGCAACAGAACCGGCGGTGGCAGCCGCGGCATCGGTGGCGTCGTCGCCGTGGGTTTTCTGCAGCTCTTCCAGCACGCGGCCCGCCAGGGTGCGGAAGGCCTGAAGGGCAGCCCAGTTGAGCTCCTGCTGTTGGCGCAGGCTGGGATTTTCGCGGATCAGTCGGTCGTGCTCCCGATAGAAACGCTGACAATCAGGGCATTGGCAGGGCTCTTCGGGCACCGCGCTCCCTTGGTTCTTCTCAAACCATCATGCCATTGGACGCCAACCTGTGCCGTCAGGCGAGATCGATACAGGAATCCCCGGTGAAATCATCGTCACCGAAGAGGTCGCCATCCTCCACCTGGGCGGCAGGCAAAGGAATTTCGATCGTGCTCACCACCTGAATCACATCGCGCAGCCGCATCGAATCGGCGAACCAGCTCATCGCCTGCTCCATGTCACCGCGCCGCTCCGCCTCGCCGGCCTGCTCCTCGTGCGCTTCGGTAAGCAGGGCCAGCCAGCAGAGGCAACGGGCCTGCACCACGGAAAGATCGAGCTCATCGGGCTGGCCCCGGGCGATCCTTTCGCTCTCCTGCTGCACCAACAGCCTCAGCCGCAGATCATGGAGCTGGGTCATGCTCAGAAAACGACCTCCCCTACACTAGTGGCGGTGGCCCGTTCAAGCACGGCACCAGTGGTAGTGCCTGCTACCCCTCTGCAAGGTCTCTATGGCCGCGAAGCGAGGTGGTGAGGTGCGGCGGTGAACCGTGTCTGCGGCTGTTTCCTGCCGCTGGCAGTGCCGGGGCCGGGGCCTGGTGAGTGTCGTTGCAGCGGTTCCCGCACGTCGTGCGTCGGCCGCCGGCGGCGTTCCGGGCCCAGGCTTCAGGCGTTGAGCGCCGCAAGGCCCAGATCCTGGCGCCAGTCGCTCAATGGGCGTTCCCAGTGGGCTTCAAAGCGCTGGGCAATCACCAGGCAGCCGGCCGAGAGGCCCATGGCAAAACCGTTGCTCAAGGCCTGCAACAGCGGGGCGATCGGTTCATCGTCCTGGAGCGTTTTCAGCAGGCCGCCGAAGATCAGCATCACTGCCAGCGGGGAGCGCACCTGGGCCAGATTGAAGGCCTGCAGACCGAGCTCGCCCACCCCATCGGTGCCGAAGCCGGTGAGCACATGCACGATGTCGTGGGTTTCGCGCAGGCGGTGCACCAGGTAGTCGGACGCGGAGGTGATCGGCGCAGGGTCAAGCAGCGCCTCCGGGGACAGGCCCTGCTCGCTCAGGTGCCGGGCATAGGCATGGCCGAGGCTGCCTACCGGCATGGCTTCAAGCGCCTCAAGATTCAGCGGCTGCGGTCGCCAACCTTCTGCCACCAACGCCGCCATCTGCGGGTTGGCGAGCAGATGGCGGTGCATCTGATTGGACAGCGGACTGTTCTGCAGACTCCGCGCCACCGCAAACACGCTGTCGAGCTGGTCGGGGTTGCGCAGAAAGCCGCTCAGTGCCGCCACCATGCGCAGCGACTGCAGGCGCTGGGGGAGGTTGAACATGTGAGCGCTGGATGATTGCGACCATGTTGCCACCGCTGCGCCAGGCGGCCGGCGCAGATCACCGTGATTCCAACGCCCTTCGAGGGATGCGCCGCTACATGAACGCCACAGCGCAAGCCATAGCAAGGTGAACAACATCACCGCAACTGCACCACAGTTGTTGACTCTGCTGCAGTGAACAGCGAGCCTGGAGAACAGCGGTGTGTGTCAAGTGGAGATAATCTGGCTACACCGGAGTTCGCGGTTGGTTGCCGATGGCACAGCCGCACCCATCAGGCCCTTCCGCTGGCTGAGATCCACCCGATGAACCAAGACCTCACCACACCCCGAAGACCACGGCTCACCTCGGCCTTTCAGCGGCTGATGTCGGTGCATTGGTGGATGGCAGGGCTCTATCTGTTGTTGTTCAGCGGCGGTGCCTTCATGGCCCAGCTGAGTCGCGAGGTGTCTTTTCGGGGCTCTCTTTATGACATCCATAAATCGATCGGCCTGCTCACCATCGCCCTGCTGCTCTGGCGGATCGTGGTGCTGCTGCAGGTGTGGTGGAAGAAGTACACCCGGCACCTGCCTCGGTTGAGCCCGAAGTGGTGGCGCAACATGCTGCTCCATACCCTCCTGTATGGCTTCATGGTGGTGGTTCCACTGGCCGGATTGCTGCTGTCCAATTCCTTCAAGGCGGGCAATGTCGCCTTCTTCGGCCTCGTGATTCCCGATCTGTTTCCTGAAAACAAGGCGATGGTGGAGCTGGGCCGCAGCCTGCACTTCTGGCTCTCCTACACCTTCCTGGCCTTCATCGTTCTGCACACGCTCGCCCAGTGGCGCGTCGTGCAGGCCAACCTGCGCCGGCTGGGTGACAGCATCAAGCGCCGGCGGGCCTCAGAGGTTGTTTCCCACTGAAGCGGTCGGCATCGGCCTGAAGCGGTCTGTATCGGCGCTGCTCCGAAAGGTTCGGCTTCCTTCAGGCACTCCTGCTGCTCAAACGTGCGCCATGGCTTCGGTCAGAGGCCGCGCAGCGGCAGCGCCGATCAGCAGCAGGCGCCGCTCGTTGTGGACGTGGCCGCCGCAGGCCCGTCGAACGGCAGGGCCGTGCCGCAGCCCTCGAACAGGCCGTAGTGGCGGCTGAAATCGCCGATGAAGCTGAAGTGGGGGGCCAGGCGGCTGCCTTCGAGCATGCGGAAGGTGTTGCCGCAGACGGGGAACACCTTGCCGGCCTCGATCCAGTGGTGCTTGTCGAAAGGCAGGGCGTGGGGGTGCTCGGCGATGGTGCCGCGGTAGATCACGGCCTGGCCATGGTCTTCGCAGGCATCCTCCAGCTCGGGGAGGTGGAACAGCCGGTAGGTGGCGGAGAAGAAGCGGATGGCGCCGGTGCGGGCGGCCAGCTCCGCATCGGTGATCTCCAGGGGCCGGTCGCTCACCAGGCGGGGATCGGCGAAGCCGGCCTGACGGGCCAGGCGCAGGAAGTCGTTCCAGTAGAGGGCGCCGCTGAGGCATTCGCCGTAGAGCACTGGATCGTGACGCAGCGCCTCGGGCACGCGCCGGTCGGCGTACACGTCGGCGAAGAAGAACTCACCGCCCGGCCTGAGCAGCCGCCGCACCCCGTTCAGCACGGCCAGCTTGTCGGCCGAGAGGTTCACCACGCAGTTGGAGATCACCAGATCGAAGCTGCCGGGCTCCAGGGGCAGCTGATCGAGCTGCTCGATGCGGCCCTCCAGGAACTCCACGTTGGCGAAGCCGAACTGCTCGGCGTGGTGCTGCTGGTGCCGCCGGGCCACGGCCAGCTGCTCGGGCGTCATGTCCACCCCCACCACCGCGCCGCCAGGTCCCACCAGCTGGGCCAGCAGGTACACATCACGGCCACTGCCGCAGCCCAGATCCAGCACCCGCAGGCCCTCCAGCAGCGGCGGCACCACCAGGCCGCAGCCGTAATAGCGCGACAGCACCTCGGGATGGATGCGGGCCAGCAGCGGACGCAGGGTCTGGGGCACGCTGCTGGCGTCGCAGCAGGCGTCGGTGCGCAGGTCGGCGCTGCTGCTGAGCGTGGCGCCGTAGTACTCCTGCACGCCGCGGCTGACGTCGGGGGTGCTGGTGGCCGCCGGGCTGCAGCAGCTGGTGTCGGTGGAAGGGACGTCGGCGCTGCTGGTGTGGGTGGGGCTGGCCATGGAAGGGTGCAGGGGGATGAACGGGAGGGCTTCGGGGGGCTCAGCCGCGCCGTCGCCAGGCGTGGTAGCGGCGCAGCCAGGGCATCAGGTGCTGGGGCACCCGCTGCTTCTTCCAGCTGGCGGCGGCGTACTTGTTGGCCTCCGCCATGGTGGGGTAGGCGTGAATGGTGGCAAAGATCCGGCCCAGCCCCAGGCCCCACGTCATCGCCAACACGAACTCGGCCAGCAGTTCGCCGGCGTGCTCGCCCACGATCGTGGCGCCGAGGATGCGGTCGCTGCCTGGCTGGGTGAGCACCTTCACGAAGCCCTGCTCGGCGCTCTCCACGATGGCGCGGTCAAGTTCGTGCAGGGGGAAACGGGTCACGTCCACGGCGATGCCCTGCTGAGCGGCGTCGGCTTCGGTGAGCCCCACCGTGGCCACCTCCGGTTCGGTGAAGGTGGTACGGGGGATCACCCGGTAGTCAGCCTTGAAGGCGCGCAGGTTGCCGAACAGGGCGTTCACCGCCGCATACCAGGCCTGGTGGGCGGCGGTGTGGGTGAACTGGAACGGTCCGGCCACATCGCCGGCGGCGTAGATGTTCGGGTAGTTGGTCTGCAGGAAGGCGTTGGTGGTGACCGTGGCGCCGGTGGGGATGCCCAGCTCCTCGAGGCCGTAGCCCGTGAGCCGGGCGCGGCGGCCGAGGGCGCAGAGCACGGCATCGCAGACGATCGTCCGCTCCTCCTCCCCCTGCCGCAGCCGCACCGTGGTCACGCCCTGGGGGCCGGGCTGGCGCTCGAAGCCGAGCACCGTGGCGCCCATCAGCAGGGTCACGCCGTCCTCCACCAGGGCCTTCTGCACCTCGGCGGCCACGTCCGTGTCTTCCTTGCTGAGCAGGCGCTGGCTGCGCTGGATCTGGGTGATCGGCAGGCCCAGCTGGGCCAGGGCCTGGGCCAGTTCGCAGGCGATCGGCCCGCCCCCCAGCACCGCCAGCCGCGGCCGCTCCAGGGCGCAGCTGCCGAGCCAGCTCCACACCGTTTCGCTGGTGAGCAGCGGCACCGTATCGCTCCCCGGCCAGTGAGGCAGCACCGGCTCGGCGCCGGTGGCCAGCACGATCGCGCGCGCCGTGAGCGTCTGCGCTTCCTCCTCGGGCCCCTGGATCGCCACGGTCCAGGGATCAAGCAGGCGAGCCTGGCCGCGCAGCACCTCCACCCCCAGGCCCTCGTAGCGCTCGACGCTGTCGTGGGGCGCAATCGCCTCCACCTTGGCGGCCACCCGCGCGAACACCTGGCGCACGCTCAGGCGCTGCTCCACCGGCTCAAGGCCGTAGCGGTCGGCGCGACGCATGCGGGCCGCCAGCCGCGCCGAGCTGATCAGTGCCTTGCTGGGCACGCAGCCGGTGTTGAGGCAGTCGCCGCCCATCTCGGCGCGCTCCACCAGGGTCACCCGCGCCTTCACCGTGGCGGCGATGTAGGAGGTGACCAGTCCTGCCGCGCCGGCGCCGATCACGATCAGGTTGCGGTCGAAGTGGCGGGGGCGCCGCCAGGGGCGGTAGAGCTGCCAGATCTGCCAGCGGCGGGTGGCCGCCTTCGCCAGCCAGGGGAACAGGGCCAGCAGCAGCAGCGAGCCCAGCAGCGGCGGGCTGAGGATGCCGCCCAGGCCGCGCAGCTGGGCCAGCTGGGTGCCGGCGTTCACGTACACCAGCGTGCCGGGCAGCATGCCGATCTGGCTGGTGAGATAGAAGCTGGCGGCCCGCATCGGCGTCAGCGCCATCAGCAGGTTCACCAGAAAAAAGGGGAACACCGGCGCCAGCCGCAGGCTGAGCAGGTAGAACACCCCATCGCGCGCCACGCCCGCCTCGATCGGCGCCAGCTGGCGGCCGAAGCGCCGCCGCACCAGATCGCGCAGCAGGGTGCGGGCCACCAGGAAGGCCAGCAGGGCGCCAACGCTGGAGGCGAACGACACCAGCAGGGTGCCGAGCCCCAGGCCGAAGATCGCCCCGCCGGCCAGGGTGAGCACCGCGGCCCCCGGCAGCAACAGGGCCGTCACCAGCACGTAGAGGAGCATGTAGGCCCCGGCCACCAGCACCGGCGCCTGCGCCCGTCGCTCCAGCAGGGCGCCGTGGGCGCGCTGCAGGCCCTCCAGGGTGAGCTGGCGGTGCAGGCCCAGAGTGAAGAACAGCACCACCGCCAAGGCGATGGCGGCGATCAGCAGCAGCTGGCGCCAGCGGGGCCGGCCAGATGGCGGTGAACCAGACGCAGACATGGAGGAGGCGCTTCCCTAGACCTACCGGCAACAGCGTGGTGCGGATTGGCCGGCGACACCGTGGCGTGAACCGGCCGGCTGCATCGTGGAGCGCATCGGCCGGCGAGACCTTGCTGTGAGTTGGCCGGCTGGGGCAGGCAGCAAACCGGTTGGGCCACAGGTGGGTATTGCCTTGGTGGCCACCCTGGAGGGCTAACCCCCTGCTCCCGCCTGTTCGAATTGTCATCCTCGCCAAAGCGCCCGTCCCGGGGCAGGTGAAGACCCGGCTGGAGCCGGCCCTGGGCCCGGCCGGCGCCGCGCAGCTGGCCGAACGGCTGCTGCGCCGGACCATCCGCACCGCCTGCGCCAGCGGCCTGGGCGTGGTGGAGTTGTGCACGACTCCTGCTCCCGACCATCCGGCCTGGCGGCGGCTGAACCTGCCGGCGGAGCTGGTCTGGAGCGAGCAGGCCGAGGGGGATCTCGGTGCGCGCCTGGCCGCTGTTGCTGAGCGGGTGCAGGCCACGGGAGCGCCTGTGGTGCTGCTGGCGCTCAGCCGCTTCGCGCCCTCCCTGTTCCGCGCGATCCCCTGGAGCACGGACGTCGTCTGCGGCATCACCCGCGAGCGGTTGCGCACACTCGGATGGTCGTGGGGAGAGCAGAGCCCCCTGGCCGATAGCGACGAACCTGCCGATCTGGCTTGTCTGCCACTGGGACTGCGCGCACACCTCGAGACCTGCCATGGCCATCGATTCATCCCAGAGCCGACCGGAGCCCCAGCCCCCGTTCGCCAGGGAACTGCTCGACAGCCTGCAGGTGGTGATTCCGGTGCGCAATGAACGGCTGACGATCGCCCATGTGATCGGCCAACTGCACCAGCAGGGGCTGCGCCGCATCCGCGTGGTGGACAACGGCAGCAGCGATGGCAGCGCCCTGATCGCCGCCGCGCAGGGGGCGGCGGTGCTGAGCGAGCCGCACCCCGGCTACGGCAGGGCCTGCTGGCGCGGCTGCCTCGAGCTCGACCCCGCTGTGCGCTGGCTGCTGTTCTGCGATGGCGACGGCAGCGATCCGATCGAGGAGCTGCCCCGCTTCCTGCCGCTGCTGCACGACCACGACCTGCTGCTGGGCGATCGCACCGCCACGGCCGCGGGGCGGGCGGCACTCACCCCGCTGCAGCACTGGGGCAACCGCCTGGCGACGGGGCTGGTGGCCCTGGGCTGGGGCTTCCACTACCGCGACCTGGGGCCCCTGCGCCTGGTGCGCCGATCTGCCTTCGAGGCGATGGGCATGCGCGACAGGGGCTACGGCTGGACGCTGGAGATGCAGGTGCGGGCGATCGAGCTGGGCCTGCGCATCGGCGAGATTCCCGTCTCCCACCGGCCGCGTCTGGCCGGGGACTCAAAGATCTCCGGTCGCTGGCGCGCCAGTGTGCGAGCGGGAAGCGTGATCCTCTCCACCCTCGGCCGGCTGTGGCTGCGGCGATGGCGTTGAGACTCCAGCTGTCGGCGGGGCTGCGGCAGCTGTGGCTGCGGTCAGCATGGCCAGGGCCGGTCTGGCTGCGCCAAGCCGCCAGCGCCCTGCTGCTAATCGGCGGGGCGCTGATGATGCGCCCCCACGGCGATCTGTTCGATCCCGCCAACCTGCAGCCGTTCTGGCTGGCGGCAGCGGTGATGGGGGCGGGCTTTGCCCTGTCCTGGTCGCTGGCCACGCTGCCCCGGGCGCTGTTCTGGGCGGTGGCCGTGCTCACACGGCTGGCGCTGCTGGGCATGGAGCCCGGCGACGACATCTGGCGCTACCTCTGGGAGGGGGGGATCCAGCTGCAGGGCTTCAGTCCCTACGACCTGCCGCCGGATGCCGCGGCGCTGGAGGGGCTGCGCACGCCCTGGTGGCCGCAGATCAACCATCCCGGCACCACCGCCATCTATCCACCGCTGGCGCAGCTGCTGTTCCGGCTGCATGCCGCCGTGGCCCAGCAGGCGCTGCTGTTCAAGCTCTCCTTCACCGCCGCCGACCTGGCGATCTGCGGCCTGCTGGCGGCACGTTTCGGGGCGGCACGCACGGCGCTCTACGCCTGGAATCCGCTGGTGATCTACGGCATCAGCGGCGGCGGCCATTACGACAGCTGGTTCCTGCTGCCGCTGGTGGCGGCCTGGCTGCTGAGCGAGCGCACGCCCGGGCCCCAGGGCGCCCGCGCCCAGGCCGGGGTCGACCTGTTGCTGGGCCTGAGCGTGGCGTTGAAGTGGATCACCGTGCCGCTGCTGATCCAGCGGGCCTGGAGCCGCTGGCGGCAGACACGGCGGCCCGGGCCGCCCTTGGCAACAGTCCTGGTGGGGCTGGCCCCGCTGCTGCTGGGGGCCTCCCTGTTCTGCGGCCTGCGCAGCTGCCCGCTGGTGCCCACCGGTTCCAGCTTCGTGCGCCATGGCCGCAGCGCCGAATGGTTGCCCCACTGGATCGGCCGGCTCTGGCCCTGGACCCTGCAGACCAATGCCGTGCATGGGCTGCTGCTGCTCCTGGTGGTGGGGGTGCTGCTCGCCGGCCGGGCGCGGCTGGGGGTGTTCGCCTGGCGCTACCTGCTGGCCCTGCTGCTGCTCTCCCCGGTGGTGCACCCCTGGTATTTCGTCTGGCTGATGCCCTTCGCGGTGCCCAGCCAGAACTGGGGGGCGCGGCTGGTGAGCCTCTCGGCGTTCGTGTATTTCGTGCTGCCCTCGCGGCTGCCCGACTGGCAGCTCACCACCCCGGAACGGCTGCTGCTGTGGCTGCCCTTGCTGCTGGGTCTGCTGCTGAGCCTGCGGGGGGAACACCATGACCGAACCGAATCGTCCGCTCAGCGGTAAATCCCTGGTCTGCTTTCGCCCTGCCATGGCTTCGCTTCGTTGGCGTGTCCCGTCGCTGGCGCTCTGCGGGGTGCTGCTGTTCAGCGCCGCAGGCTGCGGCGGCGGACCGGCCGCGCAGGTCCTCCAGCAGAGCAGCGGCAGCGCAATCGCCACCGCCCCCCTGCCGCGCCTGGATCCAGCCCCCTTCAACGCCGTGCTGCAAGCGGTGGTGGACGCGCAGGGGCTGGTGGACTACGACACCCTGCAGCGCGATCCGGCCCAGCTGAATCGTTACCTCAAGGAACTGGCTGCGCTCACGCCCCAGCGCTTCGCGTCCTGGCCGGAGGCCGATCAGATCGCCCTGCTGATCAACGCCTACAACGCCCTCACCCTGCGCTCGATCATTGATCACAAACCGATCCGGCCCAGCATCAAGGACATCCCCGGCGTGTGGAAGTTCCGCCGCCACGCGCTAATGGGCCAGCAGCTCACCCTCGATGGGATCGAGCACGAAATCCTGCGGCGCGAGTACAACGAACCCCGCATCCACGCCGCCCTCGTCTGCGCCGCCATGAGCTGTCCGCCGTTGCGGGGCGAGGCGTTCACGGGCGCGGAGCTCGACCGGCAGCTGGACGATCAGAGCAAGCGCTGGCTGGCCAGCAGCGTGGGGCTGCAGATCGACCGCGCCGCCGGCACCGTGGGGATCTCGAAAATCTTTGACTGGTTCGGAGACGACTGGAAGCGCGCCGATCCCAAGGCCGCTCCGGTGCCCGGCCACGCCCAGCAAAGTGCGATCCTGCGCTTCATCGCCCGCTACCGGCCGGCCGAGGAGCAGCAGCTGCTGCTGGGGGGCGACTACCGCCTGATCCACCTCCCCTATGACTGGAGCCTGAATCGCTCACGGAGCTGATCAGGCCTGTGGGAGGTCGGTGTCCAGCAGGTCGCCGATTCGCTCGGCCAGCAGGTCGAAGCAGGCGGAGAAGGCTGTTCGGGCGCCCTCCACTTGGGTGAGGGCTGCAGGGTCGGGCAGCCCCCAATGCAGCCGCGCGGTGTCGGCTGGCAGCGGGTCGTAGGGACGGGCCGCGTGATCGCACACGGTGATCACCAGATCGAACGGGTCGGCCGAGGCCTCCAGCACCGCCGCCAGGCTTTTGCTGGTGAACTGGCCGGGGTCGACGGGCAAGCGGCTGATCTGCTTCAGCGCCAGCGGATGGACCCGCCCGGTGGGGGCACTGCCGGCGCTGACGACCTCGACGGCCCCCTGACCGAGGACCTGAAACAGGGCTTTCGCCATGATGCTGCGCGCCGAATTGCCGGTGCACACCACCAGCACCCGCTGCCTGGCTCTCTTCGTCACAAGGTTGCTGCGCAATGGGTTGGTTGAGGGCGGCCCCATCCCCCGGCCCGTGCTGAACCGCTCAGGGACTACCGGCGACGGTCGGAATCGGATGGCCACGCCTGGCGCCCCTGCGCTTCCCGGGTCGCAGGCAGCACACGAGCCCTTGCTTCGGCTGCGTTCAGGAAGCACGGGGCTGGCGGGACTCGAACCCACGACCTACGGTTTAGGAAACCGTCGCTCTATCCGGCTGAGCTACAGCCCCTTGCGGCCCATTATGAGCTCCGCCCACGCGGGCATGATGGACCACGAAAGCAGGCGAGGTGGTCGCAATCGGGGCAGCGTTTCGGTCTTCGGGCCGGGCGCCGGGCCCGGTTGAGGAAAGTCCGGGCTCCCGAATGGCCAGGCTTGCTGGGTAACGCCCAGTGCGGGTGACCGTGAGGAGAGTGCCACAGAAACACACCGCCGATGGCTCAGGGGGGTTCGCCCACCGAGCACAGGCAAGGGTGCAAAGGTGCGGTAAGAGCGCACCAGCAGCATCGAGAGGTGCTGGCTCGGTAAACCCCGGCCGGGAGCAAGGCCGAGGGACAAGGGTTGGCCATGACACCCGTCCCGCTTCATGTGTGCCGCTCGAGGCCGTTGGTAACAACGGTCCCAGATAGATGACCGCCCCGGTCCGCTCCGGCGGAACGGAACAGAACCCGGCTTACGTCCTGCTTTCACCCCCTGACGATGACGCCCCCAGGCCCAACGCTGAGCCCCCGCCGGCAGCGCCAGCTGCTGGCCTTCCTGGCCAGCCTGGGGCTGGAGGAGCCCAGCACGGGCCCGTCGGGTCTGGCTCCGATCGATGAGGCCCTCACCCACACCTCCGCCGGCCTGGCGCGCAACCATGAGCGGCTGGAGTTTCTCGGCGATGCGGTGCTGCGGCTGGCCGCCTCCGAGCACCTGCAGCGCCTACACCCGCAGCTGAGCGTGGGCGCGCGTTCGGAGCTGCGGGCCCAGATCGTCAGCGACCGCTGGCTGGCCGACCTGGGCGATCGCTGCGGGATCGATGCGGTGGTGCGGCTTGGCGCCATGGCGGCCGGGGACACCGCCGCGCGGCGCACGATCCGCGCCGAGGCCTGTGAAGCCCTGATCGGCGCGCTCTACGAAACCTGGGGAACCCTGGAGCCGGTGCACCGCTGGCTCTCCCCCCACTGGTCGGAGAGCATCGCGGCGCTGCTGGCCGATCCGCACCGCCACAACTGGAAGCAGGCCCTGCAGGAATGGACCCAGGCGCGGGGGCTGGGTCTGCCCGCCTACAGCTGTGAAGAGTGCAGCCAGGGGCATGGCGATCCGCGCCGCTTTCGCAGCGCCGTGGTGGTGGCCAGCTACGCCGCCGCATCACCGCTGGGCAAAGGCTGGGGCCGTTCGCGCCGCGAGGCCGAACAGCAGGCGGCCAGCGCGGCGCTCAGGGTGCTGGAACTGGAGCAGGGCGCCGAAGCGCTCAGGCCGGCTCCAGGCTGCTGAGGGGGAGGGTCACCAGCTTGTCCCAGTTGCCGCCCTCGAACAGCACCGCCACCTGCTTGCCGCTGAGGCGCTGCACGAAGCCGCGGTAGCCGTTGTAGATCGAGCGTGGGTCGCGGACCACCACGGTGGATCCGGGCAGGATCGGCAGCGCGCTGACAGCCATCAGTGGTCGTGAGGGGTGGCGCCATTATCGAGGCTGATGCAGGCGAGCGGGGATGGCAAAAGGGGCACCACCGCGCCGTGATGGGGCTGACCTGCCGCCGCAGGAGGCCCCTGCGGCCGATCCCTGGCTGGTGGTGGGGCGGATCGTGGCCGCCCAGGGCCTGGAAGGGGAGCTGCGCGTGCTGCCGCGCACCGATTTCCCGGAGCGCTTCACCCGCCCGGGGCCCCGCTGGCTGCGGAAGCAGCAGGAGCCTCCCCGGCCCGTGCGCCTGCTCAGTGGCCGTCAGCTGCCGGGGCGGGAGCTGTTCGTGGTGCGGCTGGAGGGAATCGGCAACCGCTCAGCGGCGGAGGCGATCGTGCAGCACGACCTGCTGGTGGAAGCGAGTGACCGCCCGCCGCTGGCCGACGGGGAGTTTCACCTGTTCGATCTGCAGGGGCTGGAGGTGCGGCTGGCGCCCGGCGGCACGCCAATCGGCACCGTCGTCGACCTGATCCACGCCGGTAATGACCTGCTGGAGGTGCGGCTGAGCGAGGGGCGGCGGGTGCTGATCCCCTTCGTGACACCGATCGTGCCGCGGGTGGAGGTCAGCGAAGGGTGGCTGGAAATCACACCGCCGCCGGGTTTGCTCGATCCCTGAGACCCTCCATAAACTGAGTGCTCACACGGTCTCTTCTCCGACCATGAGCTCAGAGATCGCGTTTCTCGTGCCGGTGATTCTCTGCGGAGGGACCGGCACGCGTCTCTGGCCGCTCTCGCGCGCCTCCTACCCGAAGCAGTACTGGGCGCTGGCCGGCAGCGACGACACCACCCTGCTGCAGCAGACCCAGCAACGGCTGGAGGGCCTGCCCCAGCTGGCGCCGCCCTTGCTGGTCTGCAACGAAGACCACCGCTTCATCGTGGCCGAGCAGATGCGCCAGATCGGCGTGGATCCAGCCGCGATCCTGCTGGAGCCGGTGGGGCGCAACACCGCGCCGGCGATCGCCGTGGCCGCCCTGCAGGCCACCGCCCGCGGTGAGGATCCGCTGCTGCTGGTGCTGGCCGCCGATCACGTGATCCGCGACGGCGCCGCCTTCCGCGCGGCGATCACGGCGGGTCGTCCCGCCGCCGCGGCCGGCCGCCTGGTGACCTTCGGCATCGTGCCCACCGCGCCTGAAACCGGCTACGGCTACATCGAGGCGGCCCTGCCCTTCGCAGCCGCCGGCCCTCTGGAGCCCGTGCCGATCGCCCGCTTCGTGGAGAAGCCCGACCGGGCCACCGCCGAGCAGTTCTTCGCCTCGGGCCGCTTCACCTGGAACAGCGGCATGTTCCTGTTCAAGGCCAGCGCCATCCTGGCCGAGCTGGAGCGGCTCACCCCCGAGCTGGTGAGCGCCTGCCGCGCCGCCCTGGAGCAGGATTCCGCCGACCTGGATTTCCTGCGCCTGGAGCAGGAATCCTTTGCCAGCTGCCCCAGCCTGGCCATCGACGTGGCCGTGATGGAGCGCACGGCGCTCGGTTCGGTGCTGCCGCTGGAAGCAGGCTGGAGCGATGTCGGCAGCTGGAGCGCTCTGTGGGACACCGGCGAGCGGGATGCCTCGGGCAACGTGCTGCGCGGCCGGGTCATCAGCGAGGGATCGCGCAACTGCTACCTACGCAGCGAGCACCGGCTGGTGGTGGGCCTCGGCGTCGATGATCTGGTGGTGGTCGAAACCGACGATGCGGTACTGGTAGCCCACCGCGACCGGGCCCAGGACGTCAAGACGATCGTCAACCAGCTGGAGGCGGCGGGCGCCTCGGAAGGCAAGGCCCATCGCCGCATCTACCGCCCCTGGGGCCACTACGACGGTGTGGTGGAGGGGGAGCGCTGGCAGGTGAAGAAGATCCTGGTGAAGCCGGGCGCCTCGCTGTCGCTGCAGATGCACCACCACCGCGCCGAGCACTGGGTGGTGGTGAAGGGCACCGCCGTGGTGGAGAAAGACGGCCACCAGGAGTTGGTGGGCGAGAACCAGAGCACCTACATCCCGCTCGGCTCGAAGCACCGGCTGTCGAACCCCGGCAAGATCGCCGTGGAGATGATCGAGGTGCAGAGCGGCCCTTATCTCGGCGAGGACGACATCGTGCGCTTCGATGACGTCTACGGCCGCATCGACGCCCCCCACCGCGGCATCGCCCAGCCCGCCGGCTGACGCTCAATCGGGGCCATACCCCGCCGGGTTGGCCGACTGCCAGGCCCAGCCGTCCCGGCAGATGGCGTCCAGGCCACGCTCGGTGCGCCAGCCCAGCCGCTCGGCCGCCAGGGCGGGATCCGCCACCGACACCGCCACATCCCCAGGCCGACGCTCTTCGATGCGGTAGGCGATCGGCCGTCCGCTGGCCCGCTCATAAGCGCGCACCACCTCCAGCACCGAATGCCCCGCGCCGCTGCCGAGGTTGAGGGTAAGGCGCTGGGGAGCTTCTGCCAGCAGCACCTCAAGGGCCGCGCGATGGCCGTCGGCCAGGTCCATGACGTGGATGTAGTCGCGCACGCCGGTGCCATCGGCCGTGGGCCAGTCACCGCCGAAGACGCGCAGGAAGGGCCGCCGGCCGATCGCCACCTGGCTCACGAAGGGGAAGAGGTTGTTGGGCAGGCCGCCGGGATCTTCGCCGATGCGGCCGCTGGGATGGGCGCCACAGGGGTTGAAGTAGCGCAGGAGGGCCACCCGCCAGCCGGGTTCGCTGGCCGCCACATCGGCCAGCAGGCGCTCCACCGCTGCCTTGGTTTCGCCGTAAGGGTTCACCGGTGCCACCGGCGCGGATTCGGGGATCGGCACCACGCTGGTGAAGCCATAGAGCGTGGCGCTGCTGCTGAACACGATCGTGCGGCAACCGGCCTGGCGCATGGCCGCCAGCAACCGCACGCTGCCGCCCACGTTCACATCCCAGTAGCGCAGGGGGTCGGCTACCGACTCCCCCACCGCCTTGCAACCCGCCAGATGGATCACGGCCTCGATCGCTGCGGCGGCGAACGCCCGTTCCAGGGCGGCCGGATCACGGATGTCGCCCTGGATGAGATGCAGCGGCGCCCCCGCCAGTTCCTCGACCCGGCGCAGGGCTTCCGGGGAGCTGTTGGAGAAGTCGTCGAGCACCACCAGGCGATGGCCCAGCTGCAGCAGCAGCACGCAAAGGTGACTGCCGATGAAGCCTGCCCCACCGGTGATCAGAAGCGCGGCCATTGCAAAGGCTGGGTGTGCTTTCGGACACTACTGATCGGTAGCGATGGCCAGCCGCCTCGCCCCTCAGGGCGCTTCAACCCAGGCGGAGGTCGATGGTGCGCAGGCCGGGCTCCGGCAATGGCCAGGCCGGCGCCGCCAGCGGCTCGATGGGCTCAGGATCGGGCACGAAGTGATGCGGCTCACCATCGCGGCGGAAGCAGACCAGCCTCTCCCCGCTGCCTGCCGCGAGGATCTCCAGCTGCAGGGGCAACTGGTTCGGGATGCAGGGATGCAGGGAAGGGAACAGGCTGCTGTGGCGGTAGCGGATCCCCAGCCAGCCGTCCGCGAGCGGCAGGTCGCGGCCGCAGAGGCGCAGCCGGTAGGCGGCGAGGAACGCCTCGTTCGCCCGCAGTTCCAGGCGCTGCAGGGAGCTGTCGACGAAGCGGCTGGTGGTGCCGCCCTCCGCCGGGGTGTCGCACAGCAGCGGCCAGGGCTCCAGGGCACGGCGGATCTCCAGCCGGGCGCCCTGCTGCTCCCAGGAGAGCAGCAACGGGAAGCGCCAGTTCCAGATGTGCCGGTAGGGCTCGGGCTGCATGTCGAGACCGTCGGCATCCAGCTGCTGAAGCACCTCCTGCAGATCGCTCCAGAGCGCATGGGGCAGTAGCGCCTCATCGTGGAGGCGCTCGTTGAAGGTGATCAGCTCGGTGGGGCGGTGGATCGGATCCAGCAGGTGCGCCGCCAGCGCGCTCCAGAGCAGCGCGATCGCCGCGGCCCACTCCGCCCTGGGCAGGGCCTCGATCGCCCGGAATTCGATCAGGCCCTGGCAGCCGCTGGGCCAGGCGGGGTTCCAGAACTTGTCGAAGCTGATTTCGCTGCGGTGGGTGTTGCCGCTGCGGTCGGCATGGAGGTGGCGCAGGGTTTCACTGATCAGCACCCGCTGATCGCCCTCGGGCAACTGCTCCAGGGCGCTGTGGGCCAGTCGGAGATCGAGGGGGCTGGCACTGCCCTCATCGAGCCGCGGCGCCTGGGAGGACGGGCCCACCGAGCTGTTGCTGAAGAGATAGGAGAGGCTGGGATGGTGCTGCCAGAAGCGCAGGATCCCCACCAGCCAGGCTGGCCGGCTGAAGAACGGGTTGGCCTCAAGGCTGGCGCCGCCCCAGAGCAGGTGGTTGCCGCCGCCGGTGCCCTGCTGCTCCAGCCCCTCACCCTTCGAGCTGCAGAGGCCCACCGCCACGCCCGCCTCGGCCAGGGTCTGCATCCAGCCGGCGTAGTCGGCCCAGCCGTGGCACACCGGCAGGTTGACCTCCAGCACGCCGGGGTCGGCGGTGAGGCCCAGCACCTGCCACTGGCCGTCCACATCAACAGGCAGCATGCCGCTGAGTTCGGGCTGGCTCCAGCCCGCGCTGGCGGCGGCGATCACCGTCAGCAGCTCGAGCAGGGGCTCGCGCGCCAGCGGCGGCAGAAAGAGGTTCCAGCTGTCATCGCGGATTTCCAGCGTCAGCACCTGACGCAGCACCCCCTCGGGGAAATGCACAAGCGGCAGGCGCAGCCCAGCCGGACCGGGGGCCGGCAGCAGGCGGCAGAGCCGCTTGGCGAGGCTCCACTCGGCCGCCTGCCAACCCGCAGGGTCGCCCTCTTCGCTGGCCTCGGCGTGGTGGCAGAGCGGCACCGCCCAGACGCGGTTGTCGGGGGCGAGGGGATCCTTGAGCTTGAGTGGCTTGAAGGCGCAGCCCAGGGCCGAGCCGACGGCCTCCAGAAAGGCCTTGGCGCGTTTGCGCGGCAGGGGAGGCAGGCAGAAGGGCGCACCGAACTCCGGTGGGCGCCCCGCCGCAGCGTCCTGGGGCCAGCGCACCAGGGGCAGGCCATCGAGGCCGGTGATCAACCGCAGCGCCCAGCGCGGGTTCACCTCGCCGTCGTAGCGCTTGCCCGGGCAGTACATCAAGGTGCTGCCGGGCCAGGTGCGGCGCTGAATCTCCGCCGCCAGGCCATGGGCGTAGGCCAGCTTGGTGGGCCCATCGGCGGTGACCGACCATTCGGCCCCTTCGGGCTTGAGCGGCACGTAGGTGGGTTCACCGCCCAGGGTGAGGTGGAGGCCCGCGGCCTGCAGCCGGTGCTCCGCTTCAACGGCCGTGGCCGCCATCCAGCCGGGGGTGGAAGTCAGGGGAGGGGGCGCGGGCCGTTGCAGGGAGTCGGCGGGCGCAGACGCGGGGGTGACGGGCATGGTCAGTGAGGGGTAGTCCGCAGGCTGGCAGGAATCACGGTGCAGGCATTGATCGGCACCGGCGCCACCTTCCAGATGCGTTCGGCGTACTCGGCGATCGAGCGGTCGGAAGAGAAGAAGCCGCAGCGGGCTGTGTTCAGCACCGACATGCGGCTCCAGCTGGCGGCGTTCTGCCAGGCCTGATCGACGGCGTTATGGGCGCGGCGATAGTCGCCCATGTCGGCCATCACCCGGAACGGATCGCTGCCGCAGAGGTTGGCCAGCAGCGGGTGGAAGAGGTCGCGGTCGCCTTCGCTGAAGTGGCCCGAGCCGATCAGCTCGATCGCTTCGCGGGCGATCGGATCGTTCTCCAGCCAGGGCATCGGGTGGTAGCCGTTGCGGTTGAGCGATTCGATCTGCTCGGCGGTGTGGCCGAACAGGAAGAAGTTCTCGTGGCCCACCAGCTCGCGGATTTCCACGTTGGCGCCATCGAGGGTGCCGATCGTGACGGCGCCGTTGAGCGCCATCTTCATGTTGCCGGTGCCGGAGGCCTCCTTGCCGGCGGTGGAGATCTGCTCGGAGAGGTCTACAGCGGGATAGACCTTCTGGCCGAGGCTGACACTGAAGTTGGGCAGGAAGACCACCCGCATGCGGCCGTCCATGGCCGGATCCATGTTCACGATCTCGGCGATGCCGCCGATCAGCCGGATGATCAGCTTGGCCATGTGGTAGCCCGGCGCCGCCTTGCCCCCGAAGATGAAGGTGCGGGGCGGCAGGTCCTCACCGTTGCGCAGCCGCAGGTACCGCTCCACGATCTGCAGCGCGGCCAGGTGCTGGCGCTTGTACTCGTGGATCCGCTTCACCTGGACGTCGAACAGCGACGAGGGGTCCACCAGCACGCCAAGGTCGTGATGGATGGTGGCGGCCAGCCGCTGCTTGGCCTGATCGCGCACGCTGCGCCAACGCTCCAGGAAGGCACCGTCATCGGCATGGGCCTCGAGTCCCTTGAGCTCGGCCAGATCCCGCCGCCAGCCGCGGCCGATCGTCTCGTCGAGCAGGCCGGAGAGAAACGGATTGGCCACCGCGATCCAGCGGCGGGGTGTGACGCCGTTGGTGACGTTGGTGAAGCGATCGGGCCAGAGATCGGCGAACTCGGGGAACAGCTGCGACTGCACCAGGTCGCTGTGCAGCTCCGCCACCCCGTTCACCTTCTGGCTGCCCACCACCGCCAGGTTCGCCATCCGCACCTTGCGCTGGGGCCCCTCCTGGATCAGCGACAGCCGCTCCAGCAGCTCGGGCTGGCCCGGGTAGCGGATGCGCACCATGCGCAGGAAGCGGGCGTTGATTTCGTAGATGATCTCGAGCTGGCGGGGCAGCAGCTGGGCGAACAGCTCCAGCCCCCAGGTCTCGAGCGCCTCAGGCAGCAGCGTGTGGTTGGTGTAGTTCACGCTGGCGGTGGTGATCGACCAGGCGGTGTCCCAGTCGGCGCCGTGCTCATCGATCAGCAGCCGCATCAGCTCGGCCACGGCGATGGCCGGGTGGGTGTCGTTGAGCTGCACCGCGAACTTGTGGTGGAACTCGGTGACCGGCAGACCCTGCCCCTTGAGGATGCGGAACATGTCCTGCAGGGAGCAGCTCACGAAGAAGATCTGCTGGCTGAGCCGCAGGCGCTTGCCCTGTTCAAGCTCGTCGTTGGGATACAGCACCTTGGAGAGCGTTTCCGACTCCACCTTCTGCAGCACCGCGCGGGTGTAGTCACCGGCGTTGAAGGAGGCGAAATCGAAGGCCTCCGGGGCCTGCGCCGACCACAGCCGCAGCGTGTTGGTGGTCTTGACGCCATAGCCAAGGATCGGCGTGTCGTAGGCGACGCCCAGCACCACGTGCTGGCCGATCTGCACCGGGTAGGTCCACTCGGGGCGAATCACCTCCCAGGGGTTGCTCTGCGCCAGCCAGGGATCCGTGCTCTCCACCTGCCAACCGTTGCTGATCTGCTGGCGGAAAATGCCGAACTCGTAGCGGATGCCGTAACCGATCGCAGGCAGCTCCAGGCTGGCCAACGATTCCTGGAAGCAGGCCGCCAGGCGGCCGAGGCCGCCGTTGCCAAGGCCCGGTTCGGGCTCCTCGGCGATCAGCTCCTCAAGGTCGACACCAAGTTCGTCGCAGGCGTCCTTGGCCGCCTCGCGCAACCCCAGGTTCACCAGGTTGTTGTCGAGGTGTGGGCCAAGCAGATACTCGGCGGAGAGGTAGCTGACGGTACGCACCCCTTCCTGGGTGTAGGCCTCGGCGGTGTCGACCCAGTTGTGCAGCAGCTGGTCACGCACCGCCAGCGCCAGGGCGCGGTAGTAGTCGTGGCGGGTGGCCAACGATGGCGACTTGGCCAGGCTGGAGAACAGGTGGCGGCGGATGCCCTCCGCCAGCGCCCGACCATCCGCAGAAGAGAAGTAGTCGCGGTCGGCGGGGGGTGCTGTGGTGGCGGCCATGGGGTGCTTATCAGCAATCGGACCTTCATGCTGCGGACTGTGGCCCTGATGCTGCGCCAACGGTTACCAATTCAGGTTCATTTTCCGTTTGCCGCACCAGGGACACCTGGCCGTGACTGCGGCCAGAAGCAAGGTGGGATCAGAGTTGCAGCAGGTTCGGCACGGTGTGTTCCTCGCTCAGCACATCGGCGGTGATCGCCCAACTGAGTTCGCTTTTCACGCCGGGCGGTCCGGAGAAGCTTCCCGACACCGCCGCGGTAAGGCCGGACTTGGAGGAGGTGGCCAGGGGGATGTAGCGGTCGTCGATGGCCCCCTGGCCGCTGGGATCGAAGCCCCGCCAACCGGCACCGGGCAGATACACCTCCGCCCAGGCATGCAGGTCGTAGCGCTGCGGCCTGGGCTCCACCAGGTGATAGCCGCTAACAAAACGGGCGGGCAGGCCCACGCAGCGACAGGCCTCGATCATCAGCACGGCCAGGTCCCGGCAGGAGCCCACCCGCTCCTTGAGCGTGCGGCCGGCGGGCCAGGCCGGCCCGACATGCCGCTGGGTGTACTTGACCCGGTCCTGGATCATCTCCACCAGCTGCTGCAGGAACATCAGCGCCCGCTGGTCGCTGCCCATCAACGCCTCCTGGGCCAGCTCCACCGCCGCCGGCTCGTGCTGGCCATTGGGCAGCCAGCCATCGAGGGAGCCCTTGAGGTCGCTGTTAAGCAGGCCCACCGGATAGGGCAGCAGGGGCTCGTTCTCCTCCAGGCAGACCTGCAGCAGGGGCGGCATCTGGGTGTCCACCTCACTGGTGGCGCGGATCTCGAAGCTGTCGGTGCTGCCGGCGAAGCGAGCCCGCAGCACGTCATCACCGCTGGCGGCCACCAGCAGATGCAGCCGGTGGGGATCGGGCGAGAAGAACAACTCGAAACTCACCAGACGCTGGAACCCGTGGGCCCGTGGCCGCAGGCAGAGGCGATGGGGACCCAGCTGGACCGGTGCGCTGTAGCGATACGAAAGGGTATGGGTTACGCGGGCGCGCATGCCGGGGAGGAGGCGGTGGGCAGGGGTGGCGGGGGCACAGCCGAGGCGCTGGAGGAGGCCATCGACTGGGCCTCGACAGCGCCCGACTGCACGCAGGCCGGCGACGGGGAGGCGTGGGTGACGGTGACGAAGTAGCGGTCGCTGATCAGACCATGCAGTTGGTTGAGATCACTCTGGAACTGGTCGATCGCTTCATGCAGGCCACGCCCGATCAGCTCGTCGATGCGCACGTAGCTCCAGTTGGCCAGCATCAGACCGGAGAGGCATTCCAGGTCGTCAGGCGGGCCGGGCACGGGGTTGCCGCGGATCACCCGCAGCGACTTGCTGAGGCCTTCGAGGCAATAGCGCACCGAGCGGGGGAAAATCGGATCAAGCAGCAGGAAGGCCGCCACCGCCTTGGGCTCGATCGCCCGCTGCTGCGACTGGCGGAACATCTGGTAGGCGCCTGCCGAGCGCAGCAGGGAGATCCACTGCAGCTCGTCGAGCACGCCGCCCACCTCCTCCGGGCTCGGCAGCAGCAGGAAGTACTTCACATCAAGGATGCGGCTGGTCTTGTCGGCGCGCTCCACCAGGCGCCCCAGCTTGCTGAACTGCCAGGAGAGATCGCGGCTGAGCGTGGCATCGGTGACGCCATAGAACAGCTGGCAGGCCCGGCGCACCTCGTGCAGCTGCTCCTGGGCCGGCAGGCGCCAGAAATTGTCGCTTTCCTTGAGTGTGAGATAGAGGTCGTTGATCTGCTCCCACATCTCCGTGGTGATCACCTCGCGGATCTGGCGGGCGTTCTCGCGGGCGGTGGCGATGCAGTTGACGATGCTGCTCGGGTTGTCCGGCTCGCGCACCAGGAAGCGCACCACGTCGGTGGGGCCACCGTCGGGGTAGAGGCGGTCAAACAGCTCACGGTCGCCGCTGGCATCGATCAACGGCAGCCAGGGTTCGGCGCTGCCCGGCGGGCAGTCGAGCGCCATCGCCTCGCTCACTTCCAGGAAGCGGGAGATGTTCTCGGCCCGCTCGACGTACCGGTTGATCCAGTAGAGGGAATCGGCGACGCGGCTCAGCATGAGGTCTCATCCACGATCCAGGTGTCCTTGCATCCTCCGCCCTGTGACGAGTTGACCACCAGCGAGCCGCGGCGCAGCGCCACGCGGGTGAGGCCGCCCGGGCTCACCCAGGCCCCCTTGCCCCGCAGCACATAGGGCCGCAGATCGACGTGACAGGGGTAGAGCTCACCTTCGCTGAGCGAGGGCACGGTGGAGAGCTCCAGGGTGGGCTGGGCGATGAAGTTGCGGGGATCGGCCTTGATCTTGTCGGCGAAGGCGAGGATCTCGGCCGGTTCGGCGTGTGGGCCGATCAGCATGCCGTAGCCCCCGGCTTCTCCCACCGCTTTCACCACCAGGTCCTTGAGGTGGGCCAGCACGTAGGCCTGGTCCTCAGGCCGGGCGCAGATGTAGGTGGGAACGTTCTCGATGATCGGCTCCTCCGCCAGGTAGTAGCGGATCATGTCCGGCACGTAGGCGTAGATCAGCTTGTCGTCGGCGACGCCGGTGCCCGGCGCGTTGGCGATCGCCACCCGGCCGGCGGCATAGGCCTCCATCAGCCCACGCACGCCCAGCATCGAATCGCTGCGGAACACGGCCGGATCGAGGAAGTCGTCGTCGATGCGGCGGTAGATCACATCCACCGGCTCGAGCCCGGCGGTGCTGCGCATCCACACCCGGTTGCCCTCGCAGACCAGATCGCGGCCCTCCACCAGCTGGATGCCCATCTGCTGGGCCAGGTAGCTGTGCTCGAAATAGGCGCTGTTGAACACGCCCGGGGTGAGCAGCACCACCGAGGGAGTGTCGGTCCAGGGGGCCAGTTCCCGCAGGGTCTGGAGCAGATGGGAGGGGTAATCGTCGATCGGCTGCACCGTGGGCCCGGAGAACAGGCTGGGGAACATCCGCTTCATCACGCGGCGGTTTTCCAGGAAGTAGGCCACGCCCGAGGGGCAGCGCAGGTTGTCTTCCAGCACGCGCCAGGTGCCCTTGCCGTCACGGATCAGATCGAGGCCGGACACGTGGCACCAGCGATCCAGCGGCGGCTTGAACCCCGCCATCTGCGGGCGCCAGCCGTGGGAGCTGATCACGTCGGCGCGGGGGATGACGCCGTCGTTGAGGATCTTCTGGTCGCTGTAAACGTCAGCGAGGAAGCAGTCGATCGCTTCGAGGCGCTGAATCAGGCCCTTCTCCAGGCGCTGCCATTCGCCCGCGCGGATCAGCCGCGGCAGGGGGTCGAAGGGCAGGATCCGCTCGCCGCCCTGCTCACCGGAGCCATTGAGGCGAAAGGTGGCCCCCAGGCGCTTGAGCAGCATGCCGGCGGCCGCGTGGTTGCGGTTGATCTCTTCGATGCCCAGCTGGCCCAGGGACGAGAGCAGGGGCCGCAGGGCGGAGCGGGGCTGAGAAGAGGCGCTGAAATATTCGTCGTAGCCCTTTGCGGGCTTGTAGTCGGTGAACATGGGCAGCCGCATCGAGCTCAATCATGAACAGCGGCGCGGGGCAGACCCGTCATGGTTGCTACCGATCAGGCCCGGCCGGCCTAGGCTCCGGCCCGGCCTGATCGGCCCTGGCGGTGAATCCGACCCTCAGAGCAGGAAATAACGCTGCGCCATCGGCAGCACGTCGGCAGGCTCGCAGGTGAGCAGCTCCCCATCGGCGAACACTTCGTAGGTCTGGGGATCCACCTCCACCTTCGGCAGGGCCGTGTTGTTGCGCATCTCGGCCTTGCCGATGCCGCGGGTGTTCACCACCGGCACGCAGGGCCGCTCGAGTCCCAGCTTTCTGGGCAGGTCGTCATCGAGGGCGGCCTGGGAGAGGAAGGTGAGGCAGCTGGGGGCCAGGGCCTTGCCGAAGGCGGCGAACATCGGCCGGCCATGCACCGGGCCGGGGGTGGGGATCGAGGCGTTGGCATCGCCCATCTGGGCCCAGACGATCGAGCCGCCCTTGATCACCATCTCCGGCTTGACCCCGAAGAAACCCGGCTTCCAGAGCACCAGATCCGCCAGCTTGCCCACCTCCACCGAACCGATCTGGCTGTCAAGGCCGTGCACGATCGCCGGGTTGATCGTGACCTTGGCGATGTAGCGCTTCAGGCGGGTGTTGTCGTTGCGCTCCGAGTCGCCCGGCAGGGCTCCCCGCTGCACCTTCATCTTGTGAGCGGTCTGGAAGGTGCGCGTGATCACCTCGCCGACGCGGCCCATGGCCTGGGAATCGCTGGCGATCAGCGAGAAGGCGCCGATGTCGTGGAGGATGTCTTCGGCGGCGATCGTTTCGCGGCGGATGCGCGATTCGGCGAAGGCCACATCCTCCGGGATCGAGGGATCGAGGTGGTGGCACACCATCAGCATGTCGAGGTGCTCCTCCAGGGTGTTGCGCGTGTAGGGGCGCGTGGGGTTGGTGGAGCTGGGCAGCACGTTGGCTTCGCCGCAGATGCGGATGATGTCCGGCGCGTGGCCGCCACCAGCGCCTTCGGTGTGGAAGGTGTGGATGGTGCGGCCGCCGATGGCGCGGATCGTGTCCTCCACGAACCCCGCTTCGTTGAGGGTGTCGGAGTGGATCGCCACCTGGATGTCGAAGCGATCCGCCACAGACAGGCAGCAGTCGATGGCCGCGGGGGTGGTGCCCCAGTCTTCGTGGAGCTTGAGGGTGACGGCACCGGCCCGGATCTGCTCCTCGAGCGCCTCGGGGGTGCTGGCGTTGCCCTTGCCGAAGAAGCCCAGGTTCACTGGCAGCCCCTCGGCCGCCTGCAGCATGCGGGCCATGTGGAAGGCGCCGGGGGTGCAGGTGGTGGCGTTGGAGCCCGTGGCCGGGCCGGTGCCGCCACCGAGCAGGGTGGTGACCCCGCTGGCCAGGGCCGTTTCCACCTGCTGCGGACAGATGAAATGAATGTGGGTGTCGATGCCGCCGGCGGTGAGGATGTGGCCCTCGCCGGCGATCGCCTCGGTGCCGGGACCGATGACGATCGTCACCCCATCGGTGATGTCGGGGTTGCCAGCCTTGCCGATCGCGCAGATGCGGCCGTCGCGCAGGCCCACATCGGCCTTGACGATCCCCCACCAGTCGAGGATCAGAGCATTGGTGATCACGGTGTCCACGGCCCCCCCGGAGCGGGGGGTCTGGGCCTGACCCATGCCGTCGCGGATCACCTTGCCGCCGCCGAACTTCACCTCTTCCCCGTAGGTGGTGAAATCCTTCTCCACCTCGAGGAACAGCTCGGTGTCGGCCAGCCGCAGCCGATCGCCGGTGGTGGGGCCATAGGTTTCGGCGTAGGCCCGCCGATCCATCCGATAGGGCATGGCTGAGGAAAGTCGAGGAGGACGGTGGGGGGTGGCCGGGGTGGCCGTCGCAGGGCAAGGGCAGCGCGCGCTGGTGGCGCCGCTTCAGTCGAGCGGGCCGTTGACCAGGCCGTTGAAGCCGAAGACCCGGCGCGCGCCGGCCAGGGGGATCAGCTGCACCTCCCGCTGATCACCAGGCTCGAAGCGGATCGCCGTGCCGGCCGGGATGTCGAGCCGCTGGCCGCGGGCACTGTCGCGGTCGAACACCAGCGCGTCGTTGGCTTCGTAGAAATGGAAGTGGGAGCCCACCTGCACCGGACGGTCGCCGCGGTTGGCCACATTGAGCGTGGTGACGGGCCGGCCGGCGTTGAGTTCGTGGCTGCCGGGCTCCGGCAGCAGTTCGCCAGGGATCAGAGGAGACATGCAGGCGGAGCGATCAGGGGGGATCAGCGGATCGGGTCGTGGAGGGTGACGAGCTTGGTGCCGTCGGGGAAGGTGGCCTCCATCTGCACCTCGGGGATGAGTTCGGGAACGCCCTCCATCACCTGGTCACGCCGGAGCCAGGTGCTGCCCTCCTCCATCAGCGCGGCCACGCTCTTGCCATCGCGGGCGCCTTCCAGCACCTGAAAGCTGAGCCAGGCCACGGCTTCGGGGTGGTTGAGCTTGAGACCGCGACCCAGGCGCCGTTCCGCCAGCAGGGCCGCGGTGACGATCAGGAGCTTGTCCTTCTCCTGGGGGGTGAGATGCATGGGGGACGCGATTGCCGGCCACACTCTTGCAGCGGCGCGGGGCTGGAGCAGGTTCAGCAGGAACGTTCGCAGCGCCGGCAGCGGCGTGGGTCATGGCCCCACCGGCGTTGCCTGCGCAGGCGGCCTAGGCACAGGGGGCAAGGCGGGAGGCACCTGACCCGTCCAGCGGGCCTCCTCCAGCGCCGCCGGATACAGCCGCCGGGCAGCGTCCTGCGCAACCGGGCTCCGGCGCAGCAGGGCACGGTATTGCTGCAGTGCGGAGGTGGGCCGGAACAGCAGGCCCGCCGCCACGGCCAAAGCGGAGCCCAGCAGGTAATCCAGCCAGCGGTGGGGGATGTACCAGGCCACCAGCGGTCCGTAACCGACAAAGGCCACTCCGCTGGAGATCAGCGCGGTGCGCAGGTACGCCTCGCCCTGCAGCGCCACCACCAGCGCCGCGGTTCCGCCCATGACCACGGCGGTGCTGAGCGGGCTGAGGCCAAAGCTGTCAAACACCAGCAGCGGCATCAGCACTCCGAGGCTGACTCCCACCATGCGATCGCGCACCCGGGCCAGGGTGGCGCCGAGGCTGTCGTTGAGCAGCAGCACCACGCCGAAATAGAGGTATTTGGGGGCGACGGCGCCGAGGCCTTCGCCGATCGGCAACGCCAGTACGGCCACCACCAGCTTGCGCCAGAAGAACGGCGAGGCCAGACCCGCCGCCAGGCGCGCGGCCAGCGGCGGGTCGGCGGCAGCCGGCTCAGGCTCCTCCGCTGGCGCCTGGTGCCCCGCCGGACTCCACACCACCTGCACGACACTGCCGACCACGAGCCCGAGCACGATGGCGGCCAGTTCGTTGCCCAGGCTCAGCCAGCTGCTGGTGGCGTTCAGCAGCGGCAGCACACCGGTGATGGCGAGCACGTTGCTGAGCGGCCGCAACGCGCCGGGCAACAGCAGCATCAGGACCTGCATGAGCGCGGCCACCAGGCCGAACACGAACACCTCCGGCGCTCCGGCGAAGGCCTCACCGATCAGCAGCCCGATCGCCATCGAAAGGCCGCTCAGCCCCACCAGCACCGGGTACACGGGCAGGGGCCAGCGGCTGAAATCCGGGCGCACCACCAGCGCCGCCACGATCACCCCGTAGGCGGCCGCGCCGCTGTCGAGGCCCAGGCCGGCCGCCAGCGCCGCGGTAAAGCCGCTGGCCTGGGCGATCACCAGGGCGGCACGCAGGCCCCGCGAGGGCAGCGGGGCTGCGGCGCCTGTCACCGAGGCCGGCCGCCGAGGGCCTGGATCCAACCCACCAGCAGCACCACCCCCAGCAGAGCCACCCAGAACCACAGCCGGGGCGGGCTGCTGGCGGCCGCCAGCGCCAGCAACAGCAGGGCCAGCCACGGGGCCGGGGCCGCCCAGGGCGCCAGCCAGGGGACCAGCGACTGCCGCAACGGGCGGCGGGCGCGGGCGGCGACGGCCTCAACGCGGGGGTTGCTCATCGCTCGGTCCCCCCCAGCCAGCGCAGAAACGGCAGCACGAAGCTGACCAGCGGACGCCGCTCCAGCTCGACCCGGGCCAGGGCCGGCGTGCCGTTCTCAAGCTCAAGATCGGGGCCGTTGCCACCGCTCCAGCGCAGGCCGCTGGGGGTGGCGGCCGGCTCCAGATCCACCAGCACCAGCATCACCGGCGCGGTGACCTTGTTGCCCAGGGTGGCGAGCGGATCGCCGCCTTCCCCGAAGGCCTCCTGGCGGCTGCGGGCCGCCAGGCTGGCCGCCAGATCGCTGTCGCCCAGCACATGGGTGAGCGCTTCGGCATCCAGGGAGATCGGTGACAACGAACGGATGCGGCCCGTCAGCGCGCCGTAACGCTGCGCGGTGCCGCCGTAGCGGTCACGGCTCTGAAGCTGGGGTTCCACCTGGACCCGGGCTCCGGGCCGCAGGCGGCTGGCGTCGGCCTCGGTGAACAGGGTGATGGCGGTGCGGTGGCGTGACACCGCCTGCGGAGGGGCTCCGACAACCGCGATCCGCTGGCCCGGAACCACCGCCTGCCCCGGGGCCACCAGCAGCGACAACAGCGTGCCGGCGCGGGGGGAGAACACCTGCTGGCTGACCAGCTGGGCCTGCAGTTCGGCGCGGCCGGCCTCCAGCTGGGCGATCTGACCTTCCAGGGCACGGATCTGGCTCCGGTTGCGCAGGTAGAGGTCCTGAGCTCCCACCCAGAGCGGGCTGTAGCGCGGAATCACCTCGTCGCGCCGCAGCGATTCGAGGGCGGCGAGCTGTTGGCCGATCGGCTGATTGCTTGTGCGCAGGGTGTCGATCTGGCTGCGCATCGCCTGCTGCTGGAGATCGATCGCCTGGTTCTGGCGCCGGATCGCCTCAGGGTTGGCCGCCACCCAGCCGCCCCCCGGTGCCGCCTGATCAACCCGATTGATCGTGGCCAGCAGCTGGCCCTGACGCAACGGCGCCCCCACCTCCGCCGCCAGGCGCTGAATCTGGCCGGCGGAGCGGGCATAGACGCCGGCGCGGCTGTCCGGCTCCATCAGCAGGGCGCCGCCATGCACCAGCACAGGCACCCCGGGGGCGAAGGCCCAGGTCAGCGCCAGGGCACTCACGGCCGCGATCGGCAGCAGTCGGGGCAACAGCGGCGCTGGCGCCGTGGTGCTGCTGGCCGGCGCTTCGGGCATTCGCCACAGGCCCGAAGGGCACCACCGAAAGGAGCACGTAGGGTACGCGCCACGTCCGGTGGTGTCGATTGGTTGGCCGCAGCTGCCGAGGCCAGATCGCCTGGTGGGCCATCGCCTGGCCGCTGCTGACGGCCACCGTGGCCATGCCAGCCACAGCGGCCACACCAGGCCCGCCTCCGGCCGTGCTGCGCCTCAGCCTCGAGCAGGCGCTGGACCTGGGTCTGGAGCGTTCGCTGCCGCTGCAGAGCGCCGCGGTGGCCATCGAGCAGAACAGCTCGCTCGTGGCACTGGCCAGCAGCGCCTTCCTGCCGAAGCTGGATCTGCTGGGCCTGGGCACCTACGCCCAGGTGGGCACCGACATCAACTTCATCAGCAATGTCTCCACCATCGGCGACCTCAACCTCAACCTGGGCAGCCAGGGGTATGCGGTGGTGCAGAACGCCTTCGGCAATCTCGGTCTGGCGCTCAGTTATCCGCTGATCGATTTTCGCCGTGGCCCGCTCAGGGATGCCGCCAGGGCCAACCTGGCGGCCGCACGGTCGCAGCAAATGGAGCAGCAGCGGATCAGTCGCTTCGCCATCACCACCGCCTACCTCAATCTGCAGCTCGCCGATGCATTGATCCTGGTGTGGCAGCGGTCGCTGGATGTGTCCACGCGGCTACGCCGGGACGTGAACGCCATCCGGGCCCGCGGCCTGGCCAGCCGCAGCGACAGCGCCCAGGCCGAGGCCTTGCTCGAGAACGATCGGCGCGGCCTGGCAGAGGCCGAAGCCCAGGTGGAAATCAGCCGCAGCGGGCTGGCGCGGCTGCTTGCCCTGCCCGCGGATCAGGCCGTGGCCGCCACAGATCGCCTGCAGCCCGGACCGGCCTGGGGACAGGACCTGCCCAGCACGATCCGCCGCTCACTGCTGGATCGCCCCAGCCTCGCCGCGCTGGAGCAGCAGCGCCAGGCCCAGCTGGCCCAGGTGCAGCTGGCCAGGGCGGCGCGGCTGCCGTCGGTGGGGCTGTTGCTCGGGGGCGGCATCAATGCCAACCGGATCAACCTGCCGGTGCTGTCGACCAGCACCACCGTGGGGCTTTCCTCGGGCCCCAGCGCCGCCTTGCCGCAACAGAGCGCCGGCGCCAGTCAGTCGGGCAGCTTCTACGACTGGGGCGCCCTGATCAGCCTGCGCCAGCCCCTGTTCGACGGCGGCAGCGCCCGGGCCGCCACCGCCGTGGCGCAACGGCAGGTGGAGCAGCAGCAGATCGCCATCGCCAGCGCCGAGCAGGCAATCATTCAGAACGTGGAAACCTGGTGGCAGACCCACCGCGCCACCGCCGCTCAGATCACCGCTGCCGCGGCCGCCGCCCGTGCCGGTGAGCTGGCGGTTCGCGATGCCGAGTTGCGCTATCGCGCCGGCATCAGCCCGATCCTGGAGGTGATGATCACCCAGCGGGATCTGCAGCTGGCCCGCACTGCCCTGGCGGTGTCCATCCACCGCTGGAACCTCAGCCGCGCCGGCCTGGAGCTGGAAACCGGCGCCACAGAGCCCCAGCCCAGCACCGCAAGGCCAGCGCCCAGCCCCACAGCGCCCTGACACCGCCGGCTCAGCCGAACGGCGACTCCTGGAACGGCCACACCCGCGGCAGCTGGGGCGGCGCCAGCCCCCGTTCGGCGCGAATGCGCGCCCATAGGCGCGTGAACCAGTAGCGGGCCGCCTGGGTGGAAGGGCCCCGGTAGCGGGCCACCAGGCCCTGATCGAGGCGGCCGCAGGCCATCTCCCCCACCAGACCCTGCCGGTCGTCGCGGCAGCGCAGCAGCAGCTCCTCGCTCACCGGCGCCGGCGCCGCCCAAACGAGGCTGCCGAACACCGGAGCACCGCCCAGCCCGTGGGCGTGATCGAGGCTCCCGCCGCCCAGCTCCAGCCGATCGACCACGCTCCAGCGCCCTTCGCGGCGGATCGCCAACGAGGAGCGCCAGCGACCGGCGCCGAGGGATTCACCATCGGCGCTGCGGCCGAGCCGCACCACTTCGGCGCCCAGCCAGCTGGCTCCAGCCGCCAGCTCCACCCGGCTGTCCTGCTCGTAGAGCGCGCCGGCGTACAGCACCAGCTCCTGGGGCAGCCATTCGAGATCGGCACCGTCCTCCAGGCGGAACGCCAGCAACTGCCGCGCCCACTGGCCCTCAGGCGCCAGGCGGGAGCGGCCGATCGAGCCATAGACCTTCTGCGCCGCCACGCTGGTGACCAGGGCCCGGCTGCCGGCCTCCAGCCGGGTGTCGATCGCCAGCTGATCGCCGCCCACCAGGCCGCCGGCGGTGTGCAGCAAGGGCAACTCACAGCGGCCATCGGCGCGGCTGAAGGCGCGTTGGATCTTGAGCGGCGAGGTGGCTCCCCCCTGGTGCAGGGTGAGCGGCGCCGAGGGCGAGAGGGCGAAGCGAAGACTGGCCTCACCACGCCAGCTGCTGGTGGATGGGGGCGGATCCGCAACGATGACGTGGGCCAGGAGGGGAAGGGGCGGTGGGGCGATGCTGAGAGCGAAGCGGCGGCAGTCAGGTAGCGGTCGTCACATTTCTCGCCCCTACCCGTGGCCATGGTGGCGCGCATGATCGTCCTTGACCGGCGCCTGAGCGCCCCACCCGACGCCCCCTCCAGCCTGCGGTTGCCGCTCAGCGCCCAGCAGCGCGAGGGGCTGCGCGGCCATCGCCGCACCACCTGCGGCCAGGATCTGCTGCTGCAGCTGCCGCGCGGTGAAGCGCTCGAACCCGGCGAGTGGCTGAACAGCAGTGAGAGCGGCGTGGTGGTGCAGGTGGAAGCGGCTCCGGAGCCGTTGCTGCTGGCCCGCAGCGCCGACTCCCTCCAGCTGCTGCAGGCCGCTTATCACCTCGGCAACCGCCACGTGGCGCTGGAGCTGCACCCGGGCGAGCTGCGCCTGCTGGAAGATCCGGTGCTGGAGGAGCTGCTGCGCCACCGCGGCTTGGCCGTTCTCCACCTCGACGCACCGTTCCGGCCGGAACCGGGCGCCTATGCCGGCAAGGGCGGGCATGCGCACTGAGCCCCCAGCCCAGGCCGGCGCGGCGCCGACCCGGTTGCTGTTGTTCCAGCTGATCAGTCCGGCGCTGCCGGTGGGGGCGTTCAGCTATTCGGAGGGTCTGGAAGTGCTGGTGCAGCAAGGCCGGATCAGCTCCGCCGAGGCGCTGCACGGCTGGCTGGCGGCGGAACTGCAGCGGGGGACGCTGGGCGTGGAGGCAGCAGCCCTGGCGCCGCTGCTGCAGGCCATGGCGGCAGGGCAATGGAGCACCGTGCACGATCTCGACGGCTGGCTGCTGGCCCTGCGGGAAGCCCCGGAGGTGCGCGCCCAGCAGCGCCAGATGGGGCGTTCCCTCACCCAGTTGCTGGGCGAACTGGGTTGGCGGCTACCGGCCGTTGCGGGCCAGGGGGCTGCCATCACCTCTGCGGTATCCGCATCGGCGCAGGGGCTGGCCTGGCCGGCGGCCTGGGCCTGGGCCGGCCACTGCCTGGGTGTGCCCAGCACCGACCTGGTGGAGGCCTACCTCTATGCCTGGGTGGCCAGTCAGATCAGCGCGGCGGTGCGGCTGGTGCCGATCGGCCCCACCCAGGGACAGGGGCTGCAGCTGCGCCTGGCACCGCTGCTGGCGCAGCGGGCCGCAGAGCTGGCCCACACCGACCCGCACACGATGTGGTCAGGCGGTGTGGGCGCGGGGCTGGCCCAGCTGGGGCACGCCGAGCTCTACTCACGGCTGTTCAGAAGTTGAGGCGAGGCGTAGCTGGGCACCGGTGGCAGGATTGCGCCCACTCGTCTGATCCAACGCCATGAGCAAGCTGCGTGTCGGCGTGGCCGGACCGGTGGGCTCGGGCAAGACAGCCCTGGTGGAAGCCCTGTGCCGGCGGCTGCGCGAACGGCTGCAGTTGGCCGTGGTGACCAACGACATCTATACCCAGGAAGACGCCCAGTTCCTGACCCGTGCCGGTGCGCTCGAGCCGGAACGGATCCGGGGGGTGGAAACCGGTGGCTGCCCCCACACCGCCATCCGCGAAGACTGCTCGATCAACCGGGCTGCAGTGGAGGACCTGGAGGAGAGGTTTCCGGATCTCGACCTGGTGCTGGTGGAGAGCGGTGGCGACAATCTGGCGGCCAGCTTCAGCCCCGAACTGGTGGACCTCTGCATCTATGTGATCGACGTGGCGGCCGGCGACAAAATCCCCCGCAAAGGCGGGCCGGGCATCACCCGTTCTGATCTGCTCGTGATCAACAAGATCGACCTGGCGCCGATGGTGGGAGCGAGCCTCGAAGTGATGGAGGCGGACACCCGCCGCATGCGCGGTGATCGCCCCTGGTGCTTCACAAATCTGCGCAGTGGCGAAGGCCTTGATGCGGTGGAACGTTTTCTTTGCCGGCAACTTCCCGCTCCGGGGTCTTCGCTCTGAATCGTTGCCATCGGCGCCTGCACTCGGCAGCGGCTTCGGCGTGCGCAGCCAGGAGCAGGTGGGCCGCGCCAAGGGGCTGAACAGGGAATCAACACAGTGGCGGCGGCCAAGGGGGAAGCAATACCCAAAAAGCCCATGTACAGGGCCTCTTCAGCCGTTTCTGTGCCTTTGGCGACAGGACTGACAAGACCGGCTCCGTATGTTCCGCAATGCCGTCAGCACTGCGGCAATTTCTTCACCTTGAACAGGCCCAATGGTTCCGTATTTCTCGAGGCGGCTGGTTGCCGGTCTTGCTGCAACTGCGATCACGGTATCCCTCGTCGCCTGCGGGGGCGGTGGCGGTGGGGATAGCGCTGGTTCTTTCGACGGAGAAGTGAAGGTTGGCATTCTTCACTCTCTGAGTGGAACGATGGCAATTTCTGAGACGACCCTGAAAGAGGTCGAGGAAATGGCTATCAAGGAAATCAATGATGCCGGCGGCGTCAAAGTTGGCGGCAAGTCCTACAAGATCGTCTCCGTCGTTGAGGACGGCGCATCTGACTGGCCCACCTTTGCTGAGAAATCCCAGAAGCTGATTGACTCCGACAAGGTTGCCGTGGTGTTCGGCGGCTGGACCTCCGCCAGCCGCAAAGCCATGCTGCCGGTGTATGAGTCCAAGAACCACATGCTCTTCTACCCCATTCAATATGAGGGTCAGGAGTGCTCCCGCAACATCTTCTACACCGGCGCCGTTCCCAACCAGCAGGCCGAGCCTGCGGTTGACTGGCTGATGAAGGAGTACGGCGAAAAGCTGGGCAAGAAGGTCTACCTGGTCGGTTCTGACTACGTCTACCCCCGCACCGCCAACACCATCATCAAGGAGCAGATGAAGGCGCTCGGCGGCGAAACCGTCGGCGAGGATTACATCCCCCTCGGCAACACGGAAGTGGCGCCGATCATCGCCAAGATCAAGAAAGCCTTTCCAGATGGTGGCATCATCATCAACACCTTGAACGGTGACTCCAACGTCGCCCTGTTCAAGCAGTTCAAGGCTGCGGGCATCGATCCGGCCAAGTACCCGATCATGTCCTTCTCGATCGCAGAAGAGGAAATCCGCCAAATCGGCCCTGAGTACACCACCGGCACCTTCGCCGCGTGGAACTACTTCATGAGCCTGGATACACCGGCTTCGAAGAAGTTCGTTGCCGACTTCCAAGCGGCCTATGGGGCTGACCGTGTGGTGGGTGACCCTGCAGAGTCCGCCTACAACATGGTGTATCTGTGGAAGAACGCCGTTGAGAAGGCTGGCACCTTCGAAGATCTCGACAAGGTCCGCAAGACCATGATCGGCATCACCTTTGAGGCCCCTCAAGGTGAGATCAAGATGTTCCCGAACCATCACACCTCTGAGCGTGTGATGATCGGCGAAGCCCTGCCCGATGGCCAGTTCAAGATCCTCTCCGACAGCGAGAAGGCCATTCCGCCCATCCCCTGGAACCAGTTCGTTCCTGAAACCAAGGGCTACACCTGCGACTGGACGCAGGACCGGCCGGATGCCGGCAAGTTCAAGATGTGATCGTGCCTGGGTGGCTTCTTCGGAAGCCACCCTTTCCTTTCACTTCTCCGTTTCCTGTCTGGCCTGAGATCAGCTTCGGCATTGAAGCCTGCCTATCACTTTCGATAGCGCCTTCGATCGCCCCAGCTCTCAGGACATCATGTTCACGAGACTTGCAGACAACACCAGAGAGATCAGCCAGTAACGGATTGTTCTCTCTGGATTTATCATTTTTCAGACGATTCCAGCCATTGCTTCGCGTATTGAAGCGGCCTACACGGAGGTGGCACCATCTTTGCGTCTGCCCATGCACCGGCTGATGGGCTCAGGCCAATCTGTCGCTGCGCCCCTAACGCTCTGCAGACAGGCCCCGATCAAGCTTCACGCACAAAAACAGTTCGCAATATCACTTGATACAGCCGCAAGGCTTCTGTTGATCCAAGGTTAATCCCACTCGCACGGAACAGCCCCCCAGTGGAACTTTTCTTCTCGCAGATTCTTGATGGCTTGAGCATCGGCTCGGTGCTGCTGCTCGCCGCCACGGGTCTCGCCATCGTGTTTGGCCTCATGGGGGTCATCAACCTGGCTCATGGTGAGTTCATGATGCTGGGTGCCTATATCACCTTTGTGGTCCAGAACCTGTTTCGGCCCATGGGCGGTGTGGTGTTCGAGCTCTACTACCCCGTGGCACTCGTGGCCGCTTTCTTCATCACCGCCATCTTCGGCGTGGTGCTGGAGCGAACCCTGATCCGCAAGCTGTATGGAAGACCACTGGAAACCCTGCTGGCCACCTGGGGGGTGAGCCTGATCCTGATCCAGCTGATTCGTAGCATCTCCACCTCCATGGTGATCGGCATCGCAGCAGCTGTGGCCATCGGCTTCTTCGGTGGGCAGTTTCTCAGCAAAAAGATCGGTGATCGTCCCGCATTCCCGTATCTCAACGGGGTGCTTTGGGCCGTGGCTGTGGGGATCGGCCTTGTGGTGGTGAATGCCTTCTCTTCCGTGCGTGCCATCGCCAGCCCCTGGTTCGGGCCCCGCAACATTGACGTGACCGCACCAAAATGGCTCCAGGGCAGCTGGGGCGAGATCGGCGGAATTGAACTTCCTGGTCTGAGGATTTTCATCATTCTGTTGTCGGCAGTGCTGCTGCTGTTCGTGATGTGGTTCCTCACCAAGAGCGTGTGGGGCCTCCGCATCCGGGCTGTCACCCAGAACCGGCAGATGAGTAACTGCCTGGGCATTCCCACCGACAGCGTGGACAGCATCACGTTCGGACTCGGTTCAGGTCTGGCAGGAGTCGCCGGCTGCGCCATCACCTTGCTTGGATCCGTGGGACCGAACCTGGGAGCGGCCTACATCGTGTCCTGCTTCATGGTGATCGTGCTGGGGGGCGTGGGCAACCTGCTGGGCACGGTTCTGGCTTCTCTGATCCTCGGCATCATTCAATCGGTGGTGGGTTCCGGATCGCTGTTGATCGTGTTCCCGGATATGCCGCCGGCGGCAAAAGGGGTGGTGGAATTCTTCGCCACCACAAGCATGTCGCTGGTGCTTGTATTCATCTTCATCATTGCCTTCCTGCAGTTCCGCCCCAACGGCATGTTCCCTCAGAAGGGGAGATCGGTAGATGCTTGATGCGCCGCTGCCAACAACCAAGCTCCTTCCATCTGCTCCCTCTCCACTGAGGTCCCAGCCATGAAACTTCTCAAGCGACTCGTTCCCTGGATTCTCCTCGCCATCGCGCTGTTCATCCTGCCAGCGGTCCTCAGTGATTTCCGCATCAACTTGTTTGGCCGCTATTTCTCACTGGCGATCACAGCCCTTGCTATCGACCTGATCTGGGGCTACACGGGGCTTCTGAGCCTTGGGCAAGGCATCTTCTTCGCCTTGGGTGGCTATGGGGTAGCGATGTACCTCACCCTCAACACCCCCAGTGAAGCGGGCGGTAATGGCATTCCCAAATTCTTTGAGAACTATGGCGTCGAACAACTGCCCTTTTTCTGGCAGCCATTCTGGTCGCCCGCCTTCACTCTGATCGCCATCTGGGTGCTGCCCGCAATCGTTGCAGGGTTGGTTGGCTACCTGATCTTCAGAAACCGTATCAAGGGAGTGTACTTCTCGATCATCACCCAGGCGGCGTTGATGGTTTTCTTTCACTTCTTCAACGGCCAACAGAAGCTGATCAATGGCACCAACGGCCTGAAAACCAGCACCACCGAGCTGTTCGGCATGCTGGTGGGCTCCAGCGAGATGCAGATCTGGCTGTACCGACTCACGGTTGTTCTCATTCCTGTCGCCTTTCTGATCTGCCGCTATTTCACCTCCGGCCGCTTCGGCGATGCCTTGATTGCTATCCGAGATGATGAGCAACGCTTCCGTTTCGCTGGCTTCAATCCCGTCCCCTTCAAAACGATCGTCTTCCTCGTTGCCGGCGCGCTCTGTGGTATCTCAGGCGCTCTTTACACCGTTCAGAGCGGTATTGTGTCGCCGCAGTACATGTCGATCTCCTTTTCGATTGAGATGGTGATCTGGGTAGCTGTGGGGGGACGCGGCACTTTGGTGGGCCCGATCATCGGCGCCGTTCTGGTGAACTATCTGCGCAGCCTGGTGAGCGAAGCGCTTCCCGAGTTCTGGCTGTTCGTGCAGGGGGCACTGTTCATCTTCGTGGTGGTGCTGATGCCGGATGGCATCTACGGCTGGGTGTCCAAAGGAGGACTGCGCACCTTGCTGGCCGCCTTCGGCATCGCTCCCAAAGCTCGTACCTATCCCCAGATCGACCAGGAGGGCCCTGGCATGGAAATGAAGAGCCCCGCCCCTACCGATTCCTCGGCCTGAGGCCTAGGCCGCTGGCTGGCCGGAGGAAGCCCGACGACATCAAGGCCAGACATCAAGGCAGAAAGTCAATGATCCTGGGCTACCACCCTCACGGCTCCATCAGATCCATCCACTCCATCCACATCCCATCGGGCCCTTCAGCTCACACGCCCACCAGGCAAACCCGTTGCCCAGCCCCCCTTCCACAGACCCCCTGAAACACCCTGGCGATCATGTCTGAAACACTCCTTGAACTTCACGACGTCAGCGTCAGCTTTGATGGTTTCTTCGCCCTGACCGATCTTTCACTCACCCTGCAGAAAGGCGAACTGAAGTCGATCATCGGGCCCAATGGTGCCGGCAAGACCACCTTCCTTGATGTGATCACAGGCAAGGTGCGCCCCACCAAGGGCACTGTCACCTTCAAAGGAAAGTCGTTGGTGGGGCTCTCCGAGCAGAAGATCTCAAGGCAGGGAATCGGCAGGAAGTTCCAGACCCCACGGGTGTTCGACAACCTCACGGTGCTGCGCAACCTTGAACTGGCCGCCTCACCGAACAAGAACCCCCTCAGCCTTCTCTCCGACAAGCTGCCGAAGGCTGCCAAGGACGAAGTTCATCGCCTGATGAACTATGTGGGTCTCACCCCCTTCGCCACCACTCAGGCGGGTTCACTCTCGCACGGGCAGAAGCAATGGCTGGCAATTGCCTCTCTCGTGGCCCAGTCGCCGGAGGTGCTGCTGCTCGATGAGCCTGTGGCCGGCCTCACCGATGAAGAAACGGTTCGGACCGCTGAATTGATCAAGTCACTGGCGGGCGATCACACCGTTGTGGTGATCGAACACGACATGGAATTCATCCGTGACCTCAATGCCCCCGTCACCGTGCTGCACCAAGGGCAACTGCTCACCCAGGGCCTGCTGGAGGATGTGAAGAAAGATCCCCGCGTGATTGAGGTTTACCTGGGCCCAGCCGAGGAATAAGCGGTTTCCACCACTCGCCTGACACCAACCCACAGCTGACATGACAACCGACAACCTCCTTTCCGTCTCTAACCTCAACGTTTACTACGGCGAAAGCCACATTCTTCGCAATGTGGATCTCTCCATCCCTAAAGGGCAGATGGTGTGCCTGATCGGTCGAAACGGCGTGGGCAAAACCACGTTCCTTAAAACGATCATCGGTCTGCTCAAGCAACGCTCCGGCAGCGTCCAGTACGACGACCAGGCCCTGAGCGATCAACCCCCCTACCAACGGGCCCGCTCCGGCATCGGCTATGTGTCCCAGGGGCGCGACATCATTCCACAGGTGACGGTGAAGGAAAACCTTCTGCTGGGCATGGAAGCGCTCCCGGGTGGCATGGCGAAGAACCGCCACATCGACCCGATCGTGTTCGATCTGTTTCCAATTCTCGAGAAGTTTTTGTCCCGCAAAGGCGGTGATCTCAGCGGCGGACAACAGCAACAGCTGGCCATCGCTCGCGCTCTGCTGGGCAAGCCGAAATTACTGCTGCTGGATGAACCCACCGAAGGCATTCAGCCCTCCATCATCCACGACATCGAAGTGGCGGTGAAACGGATCATGAAGGAAACTGGAATCAGTGTGCTGCTGGTGGAGCAACACCTTCACTTCGTGCGCCAGTCCAACTACTACTACGCCATGCAACGCGGCGGCATCGTTTCAAGTGGCCCCACCGAGAGCCTCTCCGATGATGTGGTCCAGGAATTCCTCACGGTGTGAGGACACTGCAAGGGAGCTCCATGCAACGCGATGCAGCATGGATGACACATCTTTGGGGTCAACTGTGTACTCACAGGTGTCAACTCTCCCGTTCAGCTGTTTGGATGCCAGCCGTTGACCTGCAACCCGTTTACGTGCCAGATTCTTTCCTATCAGCTCCTTGGATGGGGTGGTCTGAGCCGCCAGAGTTGGAGGCCACGAACGACCATGGTGCGAGCTGCACGAGCTGCAGCCTTTCTGCCTGCTGACTCCTGCCTCCTGACTGCTGCCCGCGGCTCAGCAGCCGCGGGTGACCATCCAGGGGCGAGCCGCACTTTCCCTGAGCCGGGGCTTGGGGCTTTCTTCGCGCACTTCCTTGCGGACCAGCCGGGGCTCACTGGCTTCCTGCTTGAGGCGGAAGCCACCGGACAGTGTCATGGGCGGGCTGAACACTCTGTTACCGGGATTGCCACAACTCGGACAGTCCGTATCGTTCTGGCGGGCGTCGATGCTGCGCCACACCTCGTAGTTGTCGCAGCCGGAAGCGCAGCTGAATTCGTAGACAGGCATGGAGAAGAGGAGAAAAACAGGGAGGATCAGCTGGCGGGTCGTTTTCAAAGAACCGAGTGATTCCCGCAACAACCCTGTTGCGCTGATGGGAGTTGGAGCCGACAGCGACAGGGGAGGCGGCGGCCCGCAGGGATGGCCGTAGCCGTCACCAACAACGTTGGCGACCACCACGGCCAGCAGAGGGGGAGGGAGCCATGGCGTGGAGCCACCGAACGCCCACCTTGCCGAGGCAAAGGCGGCGGTGGCCCCTTGCGGGCTATCAACAGGGAAGAATGTCCTGGTCAAAGATGGAGGTGGGAATCGCCAGGGTGCAGCAGGCATTGGGAATGTCCACGATGCCGCTGATCCTGCCCTCCACCGGCGCACAGCTCAGCAGCAGGTAGGCCTGCTCACCGGTGTAGCCGAAGCGCTTGAGATACTCAATGGCGTTCAGGCAGGCGCGTCGGTAGGCGATGTGCACGTCCATGTAGTGCTGCTTGCCTTCGAATTCATCCACGGAGATGCCTTCGAACACCAGATAGTCGGTGAAGTGGGGCTCCACTGGGCTGGTCTTGAACATGGGATTGACCATCCCATACTTCTCGACGCCACCTTTGATGATCTCCACATGCAGATCGAGGTAGCCCGACATTTCAATCGCGCCACAGAAGGAGATTTCCCCATCGCCCTGGGAGAAGTGGATATCGCCCATCGAGAGCTTGGCGCCTTCCACATACACGGGGAAGTAGATGCGCGTGCCCTTGGTGAGGTTCTTGATGTCGCAGTTGCCGCCGTGCTCACGGGGCGGCACGGTGCGGGCCGCTTCATTGGCCACACGCTCGAAATCGGCGCTGGGCAGCGTGCCGAGGATGGCGCTGTTGGGGTTGGGCAGGGCCGCCAGCACGGGCTCGCTGCCGGAGAGGCCGGCGCCATAGGTGCGCCGATCCGGGGCCGTGTTCACCAGCTCGGTTTCGCGGCGGTTCCATTCCCGCAGCAGCTCGTGGGAGGGCGCACAACCGATCAGGCCGGGGTGGGTGATGCCGGCGAAACGCACACCGGGGATATGGCGCGATGAGGTGTAGATGCCTTCGAAATCCCAGATCGCTTTGGCTGCCTTGGGGAAGTGATCGGTGAGGAAGCCGCCGCCATTCTCTTTGGCAAAAATCCCGGTGAAGCCCCACTCATCTCCCTGCAGCGCACCCACATCAAGGATGTCAACCACAAGAATATCGCCAGGTTGCGCTCCATTCACCCAGATCGGGCCGCTGAGCACGTGCACCACTTCCAGGTTCACATCAGCGATATCCTGGGGGTCGTCATTGTCCTTGATCTGGCCATCCGTCCAGTCCTTGCATTCGATCCGGAAAACCTCACCGGGGTTGACAGAAACGACGGCGGGGATATCGGGATGCCAGCGGTTGTGGCCCGGCATGTCCTGTTGATCCATCGGCTTGGTGAGATCAACCTTGAACAGCGTTTTTGGCATCGCAAACGAGGCGTGGTTTCATCACCATCGAAATCCACAGGTGGATTCGCGGAAGTGTCATCGGCTACCAGACCCACCCAGTTTGGCTGCGGCAACACAGGCGTGCATGCCGCAGCAGCACAGCACACAGCGGCGGCAGGATCTGCAGAGTCGATCCGTTATGTCGCTGGCCGTGCTGTGCTGTCGTTGAAGGTGCCGCGGCGGCAGAGATTGTCCTTGAGGCGATCGGTCCAGGCTTGACGCGAGAGCACTCCCGTGCTGTCAACACCACCATCGAAATGATAAAGAATCTGCCAACGCGTAGCGGTGGAAAACGTTCCGGCGTCGGCGAGATCTTTCAGTTCATTGCCATAAATGTTGTCATACGTTGGCCAGTTGGGCTCGTTCTCGAGGCTGCAGACCGCATTGACCTGATACAGCCTGGCGCTGCTGTCGGGCTGCCCCTCCGTCTGGACGCGCACGACGCCTTTGTACAGGCCGTTGGGCAGCCCTGGCACGAAGGCCTTGGCCAGGGTCACATTGGCGGTGCCCGCCCGCACCAGCAGATCGCCGATCTCGGCCTGCTGAGCGGGTGTTTCGACGGGAGCCGTGCGGCAGGCACTCAGGCTCAAAGCCGCCACCACCATCGCTGCCGCTGCGCTCCAGGCCCGTCCGGACGCCAACCCCATCACCCAGCTCTGCACCGTGAAGCCTCAGAACATAGGCTCACCGCCCATGGCGGCGGTGGCCGGCGGCGGCGAAGGTCACCCAGCTGCCAGCAGCCGGCGCCAGAACGCTTCCGGCTCCGGCTCCAGCGGCTGCGGGGAACCGTTCACACTCAAGGCCGGACGGCAGCCGAGGCTGTTGATCAGCAGCACGGCACTGCCTGGGCCCAGGGGACACGGACCTTCGCGGACCAGGCCCAGCGCCAGGGCGCGGCCCCGCATCACCCCCGGCAGGCAGCCGCTGGCCAGGGGCGGCGTGAACCACCGGCCGTCACGCCGCACCAGCAGGTTGGCCGTGGTGGCGCAGCAGAGACCGCCGGCCGTGCTCTCCAGCAGGGCATCGGCGGCGCCGGCGGCCCGGGCCTCACGCCGCGCCTCGATGGCGGGCCCGTAGGCGAAGGTTTTGCAGCGGCTCAGCAGGCTGGAGGCATTGCGCCGCTCCCTGCGGCTGACAATCACCGGCACGGGGTCGAACTGCGGCGCCGCGGCCGTGAGCTGCAGCCAGAAGCGGGGCTGCAGTGATGGTGCACCGGGTGCCGGCAGCTCCACACCCCGCGGCCCCGTCGCCCCACCAGCGCCAGCCTCCACCGCCGGCGCGCCGCGGCTCCAGTTCAGGCGCAGCGCGCCGGTGTGGATGCCGCTGCGGGACACCGCCTCCGCCAGCAGGGCGCGCACCCGCTCTGCGCCGGGGGGTGGCTCCATGCCCAGCAGGGCGGCGCTCTGCGACCAGCGCTGCAGGTGCGCGCTCAGCAGCAGCGGCTGCCCAGCTTCCACCAGCAGGGTTTCGAACAGGCCGTCGGCCAGTTGCAGTCCCCGATCGGCCAGGGGCAGGGCCAGCTCGGCCGGTGCTCCCCAGAGCCCCGCCGCCCCCGGAGCGCCGCTGGGCTCGATCCAGGCGATCGCCTGCATCAGCACCCTCCAGCTGCGGGGCCTGGCGCGACGGCCGCCAGCAGCGGGCCCAGCTTCCAGAGCAGCTCCTCGGCCTCCGCCGCCGGGTCGGAGTCGGCCACGATGCCGCAGCCGGCATGGGCGCGCAGGCGCCGCCCCCGCAGCATCAGGCTGCGGATCAGGATGTTGCTGTCGAAGCTGCCATCGGCGCCGAAGCGGAACAGGGCGCCGCAGTAGGGGCCGCGGGGCACGGGCTCCCGTTCACTCAGGCGCTGGCAGGCCCGCACCTTGGGGGCGCCGCTGATCGAGCCACCAGGCCACGAGGCGCGCAGCAGCTCAACCACGCTGCAGTCGGCGCGCAGCTGCCCCTCCACCACCGAGGTGAGGTGGTGCACTTGCGGGTAGCTTTCCAGCCCCACCAACTGGGGCACCTGAATCGAGCCCGGCACGCACACCCGGCCGAGGTCGTTGCGGAGCAGGTCCACGATCATCACGTTCTCGGCGCGGTCCTTGGGGCTGGTGATCAGCTCGGCGGCGGCGGCGGCATCGGCGTCCGGATCGCCATGGCGCGGGCGGGTGCCCTTGATCGGCCGGGTTTCCACCCAGCCGGTGGCGCTCACCCGCAGAAAGCGTTCCGGGGACGCCGAGAGCACCGCCTCGTCGCCAGCCACCAGGAGGCCGGCGAAGGGCGCCGGGCAGGAGCGGCGCAGCCGGCCGTACAAAGCCAGCGGGTCAGGGGGTGTGGCCAGGCTGGCCTCACAGCAGGCGGTGAGGTTGGCCTGGAACAGATCACCGGCGGCGATCCAGCGGCGCAGGTCCGTCACCTGGCGGGCGAAGGTGGCGGGATCGGTGTGCCAGTGCCAGTGTTCTGCGGCCACACCGGGCCCGCTGCCGGGCGCAGGGCCTTCAGCCGGGTCAGCAGCTGAGCCAGCAGGCGTGTCGGCCGCCGGCACCAAGGCCGCGAGCCGCTCTGCCATTGCCGTCAGTCGGGCGGGATCCACCCCTTCCAGCTCCAGACGACGCTCCTGCAGATCGAAGCGCAGCACGGGGTCGTAGCGGCCTGCCCAGAGCAGGGCCGTATCGGGCGAGCGCCAGTGGGCGGCCGGCTCCACCCACGCCCCGGCCTCGTAGGCGAGCCAGCCGAACCAGCTGCCTGGCCGTTCCCGCAGGCGCGCGAGGGCCACGAACGGATCGGCGGCTTCCGGCTCACCCGGGAGCCCCCGACACACCACCTGCTCCAGAGGAGCCACGCCCAGGAAACCCCAACGCCCCAACGCACTGCCATCGCCATCGAGCCAGGCGAGGCCATCGCCGCTGCCCGCGGCGGCCAGGGCGAGGGCCACCTCCCAGGGGTCGCGCCACGGCAGTGAGCGGCACAGCAGCGGCGGCTGCGCCCCGGAACCCGGCGTCATGCCGACGGCCCGCCCCAGCTGCCGCCTCCATCGCTGGCCAGGTCCGGGCGGCCCGCCTCCCGCAGGGCGGCATCGCGGATGCGGCAGCTGTCGCAGCGCCCGCAGGGCCGGGCGCCGCCCGCGTAGCAGCTCCAGGTGCGGGCGATCGGCACACCCAGACGCAGCGCCTCCTGCACGATCCGGGTCTTGCTCCAGGTCACCAGGGGCGCCCACAGCCGGGCGCCGTGGCCTTCGCGGCCGCTCTTGCTGGCCAGATCAGCCAGCTGCTGGAAGGCGGCGAGGTAATCGGGGCGGCAATCGGGATAGCCGGAGTAGTCGATGGCGTTCACCCCCAGCACCAGCCGCTCGGCCCCGCGCGCTTCAGCCAGGCTCAGGCCGAGGGCGATGAACACGGTGTTGCGGCCTGGCACGTAGGTGGTGGGAATCACCCCCTCCTCCACACCGGCCACCGGCAGCGCCATGGCGGCATCGGTGAGGGCTGAGCCGCCCCAGGCCGCCAGGTTCACCGCCAGGGTGTGGTGCTCCGCCAGGGCCAGGTCGGTCGCCAGGGCGGCGGCCGCGGCAAGCTCCTGACGGTGACGCTGGCCGTAGTCGAGCGACAGGCCGATCACGTGGTAGCCCGCTTCGATCGCCAGGGCCGCAGCGGTGGCCGAATCGAGGCCGCCGGAGAGCAGGGCGACCGCGACGGGTGGGGCGGCGGCGCTCACGGCGTAGCAGGCGTGTCAGGCGTTGCGGGCGGCGGCACCGTGGGTGCGGAGGGCGCCACAGGGGGCTGGGTTGGGATGGCGGGTGGCGTCACCGGCTCAGCGGGCGGCGGCGCCGTGGTGTCGCCGGGGTCGGTGGGCGGCGGCTGGGGCGGCTCCGGCGGCGGCGCATCGGCGCGCAACGACAGGGTGATCATCGCCGGGGCCACACCGTCGTTGGTGACCAGCAGCTGCACTTCGGTGCCCGGCACCGGCGGCAGGGTCACCACCCGCAGCGGGCCCTTCGGCTCCAGCAGGCTGCCGGCAGCGTTGTAGACGCTCATCTGCATCAACGGCGAGCCGTTGACACCGAGCACCAGACGGTACCCCGCCGGCAGCCGGATCGGGAACAACCGCGCCCCACCGGCGCCGAGCGAAGCGGAGAGGGCCTTCACCTCGCCCGCTGTGGCCTGGATCGGTTCGATCTGCAGGGTTTCCAGCGTCTGCTCGCCGGCGGCATACCAGAGCTGGCGGAAGGGCTCGGCGGGGATGTCGGCGCCGGCACGGCCGGGCAGCAACGCCTGGGCATTGCCGGAAATCAGCTGGCGCAGCACTGGCGAACTCACCCCCTGGGCGGCGAGCTGACGCTGGCGGGCCTCCCAGTCGGCGGTGGAAAAAGAGCCCAACCTGCGGCGGAGCGGCGGCGGCAGCTGCTCCACCCGGGCCAGCCATTCCTCCGCCAGGGCGTTCCACACCTTGCGCAGGGGGGCGTCCTCGATCGAGTCGTTGGGCAGACGGCCGCCACGCTCGGGGAACTGGGCCAGCAGGTTGGCGTCCACCAACCGCAGGAACCAGCTGCGGTTGATCTGCAGCGCCCGCAGGCGGTTCAGCAACTGCTGGCGCTGGTCGACCTCACCGGGGGGGAGGCTGGCGGTGAGCTCGCGGGGCTGTTCAGCCGGGCGATTGGCGGGGGCATCACCGCGACCCAGCAGCCACCAGCCCGCGGTGATGCCCACCACAGCCGACACCACCAGGGCCACCACCACCGGCAAGAGCCGCCCTTCCACCGCCTCCTCCTTCTGCTGCTGCCGGCTGAGCGGCGGCATGGGCGGTGGCGGTGGCCGCCGCTCCACGACCCGGGGCTCGGGAGCCGGTGCTTCAGCCGCAGAGGCCGGCACGGCCGTGAGGGGGGCGGCTGCAGAGTTGGTGGTGGAGGCAGCGGCCTGCTCGGCAGGCGCAGGGTCCGCAGCGTCGCTGCCGGCCAGTCCCGGCGAAACGGCGGCAGGGGGCACGAGCATCAGGGTGCGATCGGCGCGGGCCACCGGGCCCGTGCTTTCCGGCATCGGCAGCGCCTGGAAGGCAACGAGGGCCTGCGGCGTGCTGGCAAAGCGGGCGGTGGGATCGGCACTGATCAGCCGCTCCAGGGCGGCGCGGAACGGTGGGTCGAGGCTGAGGCCGTCGGGCCAGCGCCAGGCCAGGCTCACCGGATCGAGCAGGGCGGCGGGATCCTCACCGCTGAGCAGCACCAACGCCACCACCCCCAGGCCGTGCAGGTCCATCCAGGGCAGCAGCGGAGCGCCGGCCACCTGCTCCGGCGGCGCATAGCCCGGGGTGGCGCCGGCGGCGGCCTGGCCGGGGCCGGTCCAGCCGATGTCGAGCAGTACCGGCAGACCGTCGCGGTCACGGCGCAGCAGGTTGGCGGGGGTGAGATCGCCGTGGCAGATCTCCTGGCCGTGCAGCACCGCCAGCACCGGCAGCAGCTGGCGCAGCAGCAGCAGCACCTCACCGGGGCCGAACACCAGCTGGCGACCCCGCCGCGCCTCCAGCAGCTCCTGGTAGGTGCGCCCGTCCTGCCACTCGCGCACCAGCCAGAGCTGGCCGTCCCGCTGGATCGTTTCCCCGAAGCGGGGCACCTGGGGGTGGAGCAGGGCCTGCAGGCGGCTCCAGCCCGCCCGCGCCCCGGCCTGATCGAAGCCGGGCCCCAGCTGCCGCAGGGCCACGGGCGCCTCGCCGGCCAGCAGATCACTGGCGCGCCACAGCACCCCCTGAGGACCGCTGGCCACCTCCATCTCCAGGCGGTAGCGATCGGCGATCACCGCACCGGCGGCCGCCCCGGGCTGGTCAGCCATGGGTGGGCCGGTCCTGCGGGACGCCATCCAGCAAGCCCCGTTCGGGCTGGCGCAGGCCGCGGCCGGCCAGCCAGTCGGCGTCGTAGAGGCGGGAGCGGTAGCGGTCGCCGCCGTCGCAGAGCACGGTCACGATCGTGTGGCCCGGACCGAGGCGCCGGGCGGTCTCTACCGCCGCGGCCACGTTGATGCCCACCGAGCCGCCCATGAACAGACCTTCGCGCCAGAGCAGCTGGTAGATGGTGTCGAGCGCGGCCTGGTCGTCGATGCGCACGGCGTCATCGATCGGGGCACCCTCCAGATTGGCGGTGACGCGGCTGTTGCCGATCCCCTCGGTGATGGAGGTGCCTTCGGCCTGCAGCGCCCCGGCGGTGGCCCAGCTGTAGAGGGCACTGCCGTGGGGATCGGCCAGCACGCAGCGCACCTGGGAGGAGCGTTCCTTGAGGAAGAGGGCCACGCCGGCATAGGTGCCGCCGGTGCCCGTGGCCGACACCCAGGCGTCGATGCGGCCGCCCGTCTGCTCCCAGATCTCCGGACCGGTGCTGGCGTAGTGGGCGCGGCGGTTGGCCAGGTTGTCGAACTGATTGGCCCAGACGGCACCGGGCGTTTCGGCGGCGATGCGTCCCGAGAGCTTCACGTAGTTGTTGGGATCGCGGTACGGCACCGCCGGCACCGTGCGCACCTCGGCGCCGAGGCTGCGCAGCAGGCCGATCTTCTCGGCCGACTGGGTGTCCGGGATGACGATCAGAGCCTTGTAGCCGCGGGCATTGCAGAGGTGGGTGAGGCCGATGCCGGTGTTGCCGGCGGTGCCCTCCACCACGGTGCCGCCCGGGTCGAGGGCGCCGCTGGCTTCCGCCTCCAGCAGGATGCCCAGGGCAGCGCGGTCCTTCACCGATCCGCCGGGGTTCATGAACTCGGCCTTGCCGAGGATCTCGCAGCCGGTGAGCTCGCTGAGCAGCCCCAGCCGGATCAGCGGGGTGTTGCCCACCGCACCGACGAAGCCCTGGGTGGTTCCCGCCCGGGCGACGGCCATGGCCCTGCCGCTGCTGATCGAACCGGCGGTGCTGCCCATCGCGCCTGTGGGGGAAGAATTCGCTCTGGCGATGATCGTAGGGGCGGCAGCCCTGACGGCCGATTCCTTCTAGCCTCAGGCGAGCAGCCCTCTGGCCATGGCCTCCGCCGCCCCCACCGAGGCCCTGCTGCGGCGGCTTCATGCCGTGCGCGCCCACAGCGAGGCGCTGATCGCGGAGCTGGAGCCGGAAGATCTGTGCCTGCAGGGAATGGCGGACGCCAGCCCGCCCAAGTGGCACCTGGGGCACACCACCTGGTTCTTCGACACCTTCCTGCTCACGCCCCACCTGCCGGGTCATGAGCCGGCGGAGAGCCGCTGGAGCTTCCTGTTCAATTCCTATTACGACGCGATCGGGGCGCGCCACCCCCGGCCGCAGCGGGGACTGCTGAGCCGGCCACCCCTGGCGGCGGTGCTCGCCTGGCGGCGGCGCGTCGATGCGGGGCTGGAGGCCCTGGTGGAGCAGCTGAGCGCCGGGCCCGCCACGGCGGCGGCGCCGCTGTGGGAGCTGCTGGAGCTGGGTCTGCAGCACGAGCAGCAGCACCAGGAGCTGCTGCTGATGGATCTGCTCGACGGCTTCAGCCGCAACCCGCTGGAGCCGGCGGTGGAGCCCTCGGGCCGGGGTGCGGAAGCCAGCTACGAGGCGCTGGTGGTCGCCGCCGACGCCGCTCCCGCCAGCAGCCCCACTTCACCCGCGTCCGCCTGGCTGCACTGGCCGGGAGGGCTGGTGGAGATCGGTCACGCCGAGGCTGGCGCCGGCCCCGAGAGCCCGTCCGGCGCCTTCCATTTCGACAACGAAAGCCCCCGTCACCGCCAGTGGCTCGAGCCCTTCGCCCTGGCCCCCCGGCTGGTGTCGAACGGGGAGTACGCCGCCTTCATCGCCGCGGGCGGCTACCGCCGGCCGGAGCTGTGGATGAGCGAGGGCTGGCAGGTCTGTCAGCAGCGCGGCTGGCAGGCGCCCCGCTACTGGCGCGGCAGCGGCGCCCCCGAGGGCTGGTCGTGGGAGTTCACGCTGGCGGGGCGGCGCCCGCTGCACCCGGCTGCGCCCGTGCGGCACCTCAGCTGGTTCGAAGCCGACGCCTATGCCCGCTGGGCCGAGGCCCGCCTGCCGAGCGAAGCGGAGTGGGAAGTGGCCGCCGCCACGCCACCCCAGGCGGGCGGCAGCGGCGAGCTGGAAGCCCTGCAGGGGGTGCTGTGGCAGTGGACGTCCAGCCCCTACCGTCCGTATCCGGGCTTCCGGCCCGCCGCCGGAGCGGTGGGCGAATACAACGGCAAATTCATGAGTTCCCAGATGGTCCTGCGCGGCAGCAGTTTCCTCACACCGCCGGGCCACGGCCGCCTCACCTACCGCAACTTCTTTCCGCCCGCGAGCCGCTGGCTGGCCGGTGGCCTGCGCCTCGCCCGGGACGGCCGATGAGCGCCCCCTCCGCTGCCCTGCAGCGCGGGCCGGCCGCCGTCGACCTGCTCGACCTCCATCCCGTCGCCGCCGACATGCGGCGGCTGGTGGTGGAGGGCCTGTCGCGCAGCCCCCGCCAGCTGCCCGCCTGGTTCCTCTACGACGCCGAGGGCTCGCGCCTGTTCGACCGCATCTGCGAGCAGCCGGAATACGCACTCACCGCCACCGAAACCGCCCTGCTGGAGCGGGAGGCGCCGGCCATGGCGGCGGCGCTCGGCGCCGGCGTGCCGGTGGAATTCGGCGCCGGCAGCGCCCGCAAGGTGTCGCCGCTGCTGGAGGCCCTGGCACCACCGGCCTATGTGGCGCTCGACATCAGCTCCGAGCACCTCGCCGGTGCCTGCCGGGCACTGCAGGCCCGCCATCCGGCCATTCCCGTGCTCGGCATCTGCTGCGATTACAGCCAGCTGCTCACCCTGCCGGCCCACCCCCTGCTCAATGGCCAGCGGCTGCTGGGCTTCTACCCGGGCAGCTCGCTCGGCAACTTCGCCCCCAGCGAAGCGGTGGCCCTGCTGCGTCAGTTCGCCCGGCTGCTGGGACCCGAGGGTCGTCTGTTGATCGGCATCGACCAACCCCGCGCCGCGGCCCAGCTGGAGGCCGCTTACGACGATGCCGCGGGCTGGTCGGCCGCCTTTGCCCGCAACCTGCTGGTGCGGCTCAACCGGGAGCTGGGCGGCAACTTCGTGCCGGAGCGCTTCCGCTACCGCGCCCGCTGGCAGCCGCAGCAGAGCCGCATCGAGATGGCGCTGGTGAGCACCTGCCACCAGGTGGTGGAAGTGGCAGGGCGGCGCTGGCTGTTCGCCGCCGGCGAGGCGCTGATCACCGAGCACAGCCACAAGTACGACCCCGCGGCCTTCAAGGCCCTGGCGGCCGCGGCCGGCTGGCAAGCGCAGGCGCGCTGGGCCGATCCCGGCGAGAGCTTCAGCCTGCACCTGCTCGCCCCGCAGGCGCCAGGCAGACTTGAACCAGTCGAGGCCAGCCGATGAGCCGGGAAGACCAACGCAAGGCGATGCGCACCACGCGCGAGCAGTTGATCGCCGAGCTCGAGGAGCTCTACCGCCAGGCCTTCGATCGCATCGGCAGCGAAGACCTGGGCGAAGGGGCGATCGCCCGCCTCACCCAGCTGCTGCTGCGCTCCCGCGATGGCGCGATCACGCCGCTGCAGGAAGAGATCGAGGCGCCGCTGATCACGCGGGCACCGGAATGAGGGGTGGGTCGTGGCGGGGGCAGCGGCCATGAGCGGCAGCTGGTTCGAGCAGCTGGAGGCGCAGCTGGAGCAACAACTGGAGGCGTTCCTCAGCAGCCGCCCCGAGCAGCGCCAGCTGCTGGTGGAGGAGGAGCAGCGGGAACGGCAGCAGCGGCTGAAGCGGCGGCAGCTGGAGGTGCAGGCGGAGGCGGAACGGCTGCGGCGCGCCCTGCTGGAGCTGGCCACCGAGATCACCCAGTGGCAGGGGCGGGTGGAGCGGGCCCGGGCCGCCGGCGCCACTGCTCTGGCCGACCAGGCCGAAGCCCGGCTGCGGCAGCTGATGGCTCTGGGCCGCGACCGCTGGCAGGCCCTCAGCAGCCTGGGCGATGAGTTCCGCCGCCTGGACGCCGACCTGGCGGCCCTGCAACGGGAGCAGGAGCAACAGGCGGCTACCGCCGCAGCCTCAGGCGCGCCTGCGCAAGCTGGGTCGGGGGAACGCGGGCCGGGCCCAGCTGGAGCGACCCCGGGCAGCCAGGCAGAGGCGGCAGGAGCAGCAGCAGCGGCAGCTTCCTCCCGCGCCACGCCGCTCGATCCGATCGAGCTGGAAGCCGCCTGGTCGGCGTTTGAGGCGCAGCAGGAGCTGGAGGAGCTGCGCCGCCGCCATGGCACCCCGCCGGGCTGAGCCGGCCGCCATGGGATTTCTTCTCTCCAAGCTGCTGCCGCTGCTGCTCTACCCGCTGGGGCTGGCCATCGGCCTGCAGGCGATCGCCCTGGCGGGGCGCCGCCGCCGCTGGAGCCCCTGGCTGAGTGGCGGCAGCCTGGCGTTGCTGTGGATCAGCGCCCTGCCGTTCACGGCCCGGCAGCTGGTCTGGGGCCTGGAGGAGCGCAGCGCCGCCCTCACCCCCAGCCCGCTTCCCACCGCCGACGCCGTGATCGTGCTGGGCGGCGGCCTGCAGCCCCAGCTGGCGCCCCGCACCAGCGTGGAGGTGAACGAGGCGGGCGACCGCCTGCTCACCGGCGTGCGGCTGCTGCGGGCCGGCAAGGCGCCGCTGCTGCTGCTGAGCGGCGGCAGGGTGACCTTCCGCAGCGCCAACCCGGCGCCAGCGGAGGCGGCAACGGCGCGGCGGCTGGCGCTGGAGCTCGGCGTGCCGGAGGGGCGCCTGCTGCTCAGCGATCAGGCCCGCACCACGGCGGAAGAAGCCCTGGCGCTGCGTGCGATCGGCCAGGCCCGGGGCTGGCGTTCAGTGCTGCTGGTCACCAGCGCGATGCACATGCCCCGCTCGCTGGCCACGTTTCAGCGCCGCTCAGGACTCCAGGTGGTGCCGGTGGCCTGCGACTACCTGCTGCCGGCCCGCAGCGCGACCGGAAGCCCGACCGCCGCCTCGCTGCTGATCGAGCTGCTGCCCGAAGCGGGCGCCCTGCAGCTCACCACCCAGGCGCTCAAGGAGCACCTGGGGCTGCTGGTGTACCGCCTGCGGGGCTGGAGTTGAAGGCCGGGATGGGGCGCATCCGGGCTTGCAGCGGCCAACCAGGGCGGCAGCTACTTCTTGGGCGCCGGTGGCACCAGGCTCACCCCTTCCGGCGGCGGGGTGGGATCGGGATCGGCGATCAGCATGTGCTGCAGAACGATCTCGGGACGTTCACTGTCGCGCCAACGAATCCTGTAAGCCGGCATCTTGGTGCCGCGGCTGGTGGTCTGCTCCACCGGCTCCATCACCCAACCGCGACGGGAGCGGCCCTGAGGGTTGCGCTTGACCACCGCATCTGCGTGCTTGAAGCGGAATCCAACGCGCTCACCGCTCATGGGCCAAGGTCAGTGCCAACGTGACCCCATTATCCACTTTGCCCTTCAAGCTCCAGTGGAACCGGCCTCTGGACGCAAGAGCGGGAAGGCGATCACATCACGGATGCTGGGGCTGTCGGTGAGCAGCATGGCCAAGCGGTCGATGCCGATGCCCAGCCCGCCGGTGGGGGGCATGCCCACCTCAAGAGCTTGGAGGAAATCCTCATCCACCCCCTGCGCCTCCACGTCGCCGGCGAGGCGACGCTCCTGCTGGGCCTCCAGGCGCCGGCGCTGATCGACGGGATCGATCAGCTCGCTGAAGGCGTTGGCGGTTTCACGGCCCACGATGAACAGCTCGAAACGCTCCACCAGGCCGGGCTTGCTGCGGTGTGTGCGCGCCAGCGGTGAGATCTCCACCGGGTAATCGAGCACGAAGGTGGGCTGGATCAGGCTGGCTTCCACCCGCTGTTCGAAGGCCTCGTTGAGCAGACGACCCACGCTGTCAGCGGCGGCGGGCACCTCCAGCCCAGCGGCGGCCATGGCGGCGGCGGCCTCGTCGCGGCTGGCAAAACCGTTGAAGTCCAGGCCGGTGGCCTGCTCCACCAGCTCATGCATGGTGGCCCGGCGCCAGGGAGGCGTGAGATCGATCGCCACGCCCTGATACGTGAGGGCGGTGGTGCCGCACACCTGCTCGGTGACGTCCGCGATCATCTGCTCGGTGAGCGCCATCATGTCGGCGTAATCGGCATAGGCCTGATACACCTCCACCGAAGTGAATTCGGGGTTGTGGCGTGTGCTGATGCCTTCGTTGCGGAAGATGCGGCCCAGTTCGTAGACCCGCTCGAAGCCCCCCACCACCAGCCGCTTGAGATGCAGCTCGGTGGCGATGCGCAGGAACAGCGGCAGATCGAGGGCGTTGTGGTGGGTGCAAAAGGGGCGGGCGTCGGCGCCACCGGCCTCCAGATTCAGCACCGGCGTCTCGATTTCGAGGAAGTCGCGGGCATCGAGCCAGCGGCGGATGCCGCTCACCAGACGGGCACGGCGGCGGAAGGTTTCGCGTGTGTGCGGCGAAACGATCAGATCGAGGTAGCGCTGGCGGTAGCGCTTCTCCACATCCGCCAGGCCATGCCATTTATCGGGCAGGGGCTGCAACGACTTGCAGAGCATGTCCCAGGCCGTCACCTTCACCGACAGCTCGCCCCGGTCGGTGCGGCGCAGTGTGCCGTGCACACCGATCAGATCGCCGGCATCCACCAGCGAGGTGATCTGAGCAAAGGCCTCGGGCTGCTCGGGCAAGGCCGACAGCAGGTGGGCCTTCTCGATGAACAGCTGAATCGGACCGCTTTCATCCACCAGGGTGAAGAAAGCGAGCTTGCCCATCACCCGGCGGGTCATCACCCGACCGGCCACGGCCACGGCCACGGCACGCTCCTCGCCGTTGGGCAGGTCGGCGTGCTCCTGCTGCAGGGCGGCGGTGCGGTGGCTGGGCTCGAAGCGCAGGGCATAGGGGCCCTGACCGAGGGCCGCCAGGGCCTGGCCCTTCTCGAAGCGGGCCTGCTCCAGGCGGTTGACGGGGTGCTCCGGCAAGGCGACGAACAGGGGACGGAAGGAACCATCCTGCAGGAGCGCAGGCGGCGGGCCTAAGCGGTGACGGCGACCAGGGGATCGATCATCCGTTGCGAGGCGTAGCCGGTGCCGCGCACGGTGAGGATCAGCTCGGGGTTGCGGGGGTCGGGTTCGAGCTTGCCGCGCAGGCGGGCCACATACACATCCACAACGCGCAGATCCGCGGCGCGGCGCGGCGGGTAGCCCCACAGCTGCTCAAGGATCTCGGCGCGCGGCACCACCCGGCCGGGCTCGCGGAACAGCAGCTCCAGCAAGCTGAATTCGGTGTAGGTGAGGCCGATGCGCTCACCGGCGCGGGTCACCTGACGGCGGTTGGTGTCCACCACCAGGTCGCCGATGCGCATCACACCCTGGCCGGCGGGGATGTCGCGGGGTTCGCTGTTGGCGGATCCACGCCCCACCCGCCGCAGGATCGTGGAGATGCGGGTTTCGAGTTCCTTGGGGCTGAACGGCTTGGGCAGGTAGTCGTCGGCGCCGAGATCAAGGCCGGCCACCCGCTCGGCGATCGCATCAAGAGCCGAGAGGAAGATGATCGGCACGCAGGATTCGGCCCGCAGGCGCCGGCATACCGCAAAGCCGTCCAGCTTCGGCAGCATCACGTCGAGCACGACGAGGTCGGGCTGCTCCTGATGGAACAGGGTGAGGGCCTCCTCCCCATCCTCGGCGCAGAGGACGCGGTAGCCCGCGAGCTGCAGGCGCATCACCAGCACGCGGCGCACGGCGGCCTCGTCGTCGACGACGAGCAGGGTGGCCTTGGGTGCTGTCCGCGTGTCCTGAACCACCGCCTCCGCCTTGGCTTGCCGAGGCTGCGTGTCCAGTGGCATCACAGGAACAGTCGTGAAGAAAAATCACCCTACCTGTCAGCTTGTACGCATGGAGAGCAGAAGGCGCACGTCAGGGAGTAGCAGCGCCAAGACTTAATGATTTTTCAATAGTTGCAGCGGCGCCGGCAGCCACCCGTCAGCACCATTCTCACCAAGCCCATCGGTGGCCTCGCCGTGCGGCGCGGTCGCCACGCCACACGGCGAGGCCAGGGCTCAGGGCCAGCGACCTTCCGCGTAGAGGTTCCATTCCCGCTCCGCCGCCAGCACGGCCGCATCGCTGCTGATCTGGCCAAGCATGGCGCGCTGGAGCTGGCGGTAGATGATCGCCTGCAGCCGCTTCACGCCGGGGTTGGCGGGCACCAGCACCCGTGCGCGCCCCAGCGTTTCAGCCGATTCCAGGCGTGCCGCATGCACCAGCGCCTGCTGGGGATCGGCAGGCGTGTCCCGCCGCAGCTGTTGCTCGATCGTGGTCAGCGCCTGCCGGGCCGAGGGGAGCACCCGCGCCTGCTCAGCGAAGCGGGCCTGATTGCTGGCGTTGGTGAGGAACAGGGCAAAGCTCACCGCTTCCTTGGGCATGGCGCTCTGGCGCGGCACCGCCAGGTTCATGACCGCCACGTTGGCGGTGCCGTCGGGGCCGGTGAGCGGCGGGTGGGGTTCGGTGACGGCAGCGATCCCCGGGGCGTTGGTCTGGATGCTGCGCAGGAACTCGGCGCCGCTGGCCAGCATCGCCAGCTCACCGCCCTGGTAGAGCTCGATCGCACGCCGGTAGCCCTGGCTCACCACTTCACGCGGCAGCAGGCCACGGCGGTAGAGATCGGTCCAGAAGGCGAAGGCCCGCCGGCCCGCCGGGCTGTTGAAGGCCGCCCGTTGGCGGTCATCGGTGAGGGTCACACCCATCTGCACCATCGACTCCAGCAGCTCGGCCGAGTCATCCGGCACCACCGTGACGAACAGCGCATGGCGGCCGGTGCGCCGTTTCACCGCTTCAGCGAAAGCCGGCACCTCCTCCCAGCGGCGCGGTGGGTCGGCGTATCCGGCCCGCTTCAGCAGGTCGCGGTTGGCGAGCGTGATGCGCGCCGTGAGGTACCAGGGGATCGCGAACTGTCCATCCGCGTTGCGGCTGGCTGCCCAGATGCGCTGCAGATAGATATCTGAGGCCCCGGGCGGCAGCAGTGGATCGAGGTCGAGCAGCCCCCCCTTGCTGGCCAGGTTGGCGGCGAACAGCGGGTTGAGGTTCACCACGTCGGGGGCGGTGCGGGCGTAGACCGCCGCCAGCAGCTTGCGCTCCACCGATCCCCAGGGGATGTCGGTCCAGCGCACCGTGATGCCCGGGTTCTCCTTCTCCCAGGCGGCGATCACCTCGCTGAGATAGGTGTCGAACTTGGGGGAGAGATCGAGCGTCCAGACGTTCAGCTGGCGCCCCTGGCTGCGCGGACCGCCGCAGCCCGCCAGCACCGCCGCCAGCAGGGTCAGCACGGCACGCCGCCGCCAGCGCCCCCGGATCCCCTCGGTCAGCCCCCGCATCGCTTCAGCCCCTCGATGGTGCGTTCTGCTGCCGCCAGAGCAACAGCAGCAGCGAACAGATCATCGGCGCCAGCAGACCGGTGAGCAGGGTCTGGGTCAGCAGGGTGCGCAGGCTGCCGGCGAGAGGCAGCTGGGGGGGTAGGCCCAGCCGCTGCAGGATCAAGCTGAGTCCCAGCAGAAAGGTGCCGATCAGGGCCAGCAGCCCGAGGCTGAAGCTGCGCTCGAGCGGCGGTCCCTTGCGGCCGAGCCTCCCCCACCACCAGCCCAGCAGCACCAGCGCCGGAATCTGGGTGGCGCCATCGAGGGTGAGGGCGTCGAGCAACAGCCCCAGCCCCAGCCCGGCCAGGGCACCGGAGACCGGCCCATCGCTGATCGCCCAGGGCAGCAGCCACAGCACCGCCCAGCTGGGTGGTGCCCCCGAGAGGCGCAGCAGCGCGGGAGAGGCCAGCGTGAGCCAGGGCACGAGCAGAGCGCTGGCCACAAACCAGGGGTGGCGGTGCAGCTTGCCCACCATTCAGGGCGCCGCCTGCCGGGGCTGCACCAGCACCTGCACCCAGTCGATCGCTTCCACCGGCGCACTGAGCTGCACCACCGCCGTGGGCGCCGGCACGGCCTTTTCATCCACCGACTGGATCACGCCGACGCTCATCCCCGGCGGCACCAGCGTGCTGGCCGGCGAGGTGACGACGACATCACCTGGGCGCACCTGAGGATCCTTCACCAGAAAACGCAGCTCGGGCCGGCTGCCGTTCACGCCGGTGAGCAGGCCCATGCTCTGGGTGCGCCCCACCCACACGCCGATGCGGCTGGAGGAATCGGTAAGCAGTGCCACCCGCGCGGTGGTGGGGGTGACGCTGGCCACCCGGCCCACCAGGCCGCCCGGGCCCACCACCGCATCGCCGCGGCGAATCCCCTGAAGCTCACCGGCGCCGAGCACCAACTGCTTCCACCAGCCCTCGGGTTCGCGCGAGATCACCGCCGCCGTGACCTCCTGGGGGTTGGCCCGCTGCAGACCCAGCAGGGTGCGCAGGCGCCGGTTGTCCTGCTCCAACTGGGCCAGTCGGCTGCGCTGGTCGAGCTGCTGGGCTGACTGCAACCACTCGCGCTGGGCCGTGCCGGGCCAGAACGGACGGCTGACCAGCGCGTAGGCATCCGTGAGGAAGGCCCCCTTGCTGAGGCGGACCCCCACCAGCGCCAGCAGCAGCAGCCACCAGGGCCAGGCCTGGATCACCCGTTGCAGCGAGGGGACGCGCGGCAGGCGCCCGAACGGCATGGATTTCAGGAGGACAGACGGGAGAAGTCAGGCGTGTCGAGCACGCGCTCCAGGCGCTTGTAGTCCTCCAGCACCTGGCCGCAGCCACTGACCACGCACAGGAGCGGGTCCTGGGCCACGTGGGTGAGGATCCCGGTTTCGTGGCTGATCAGCTCGCTGATGCCGCGCACCAGGGCACCACCGCCGGCCAGCATGATGCCGCGATCGACGATGTCGGCGGCGAGCTCGGGCGGGGTGCGCTCAAGGGTGCGCTTCACCGCCTCCACGATCACGTTGAGCGGTTCGGCCATCGCTTCACGGATGTCACCGGAGCGCACGTTGATGGTGCGGGGCAGGCCGGAGAGCAGGTGCAGCCCGCGCACGTCCATCGAGGTCTCGTCGTGGGCGTCGTCGGGGAAAGCGGAGCCGATGCGGATCTTGATGTCTTCGGCGGTGCGCTCGCCCACCACCAGGTTGTGGACCTTCTTGAGGTACACGCCGATGGCCTCGCTGATCTCATCGCCGGCCACCCGCACCGACTCGCTGAGCACGGTGCCACCGAGACTGAGCACCGCCACCTCGGTGGTGCCGCCCCCGATGTCGACGATCATGGTGCCCACCGGCTCCGTGACCGGCAGGCCGGCGCCGATCGCAGCCGCCACCGGCTCATCGATCAGGTGCACTTCGCGGGCACCGGCCAGGCCGGCCTCACGCACCGCGCGGCGTTCCACGCCGGTGACGCCGCTGGGAATGCCGATCACCAGACGGGGCGCCACGATGCCGCGGCCCTCGTTCCCCTTCTGGATGAAGGTCTTGATCATCTGCTCGGCGGCGTCGAAGTCGGCGATGACTCCGTCGCGCAGGGGGCGCACGGCGCGGATGTTGCCCGGGGTGCGGCCGAGCATGAGCTTCGCTTCATCCCCCACGGCCAGGGGCACACCCCGCTCAAGATCGAGCGCCACCACGGAAGGCTCCTGCAGCACGATGCCCTTGCCGGACACGTACATCAGTGTGTTGGCCGTTCCCAGGTCGATGCCGATGTCGCGTGAGAGCTGGAAACGTCGAAAGAACACGTAGGAGCACCTGAGCGGTTGCGATCATAGGAGCGGGATCTGGCGGCAACCCCCCCGACGGTGGCGGTGGTACATCCGGGTGGAACGGGGGAACCTTCAGGGAGAAGCGGCCTGCGGCACCTTGAGGCAACGGGGCGCATCATTGATTCAACAACTCCACTTTTTTCAACGACAGGACAATCCATGGGTGTGAATTCCGTGACGCTGGTGGGCCGTGCCGGCCGTGATCCCGAGGTGCGCTACTTCGAATCCGGCAGCGTGGTCGCCAACCTGACCCTCGCGGTCAACCGCCGCAGCCGCGACGACGAACCGGACTGGTTCAACCTCGAGATCTGGGGCAAGCAGGCCCAGGTGGCCGCCGACTACGTCAAGAAGGGGTCGTTGCTGGGGATCATCGGCAGCTTCAAGCTCGACCGCTGGACCGACCGCACCACCGGTGAGGAGCGCACCAAGCCGGTGGTGCGGGTCGACCGACTCGAACTGCTGGGCTCCAAACGTGACGCCGACCAGGGCGCCTACGACGACGGCGGCGCCGGCGGCGGTTTCGGGGGCGGCGGCTATGGCGGCGGCTTCGGTGGTGGCGAGCCGAGCAGCGAGGAAGTTCCGTTCTGAGCCGCCTGCAAGGGCGTTGCCTTCAGCCGGAAGGTGGTCTTGGGCGGCTGGGCGCCTGCGTGGCTTCCCCAGGGACTGAGCCTCAGTGGCTGTCCTGGCGCTTCTTCCAGATGCGCAGCCCCAGCCAGGCGCCGGCGGCCAGCACGGCGAGCACCAGCACCACCTTGATCACCCGGGCCACCGGTTCGATCCACAGCTCCACGTTGCTGTAGCCCTCGCCCAGCAGCATGCCCGCCACTGTCAGCAGCAGGGTCCAGATCAGGCTGCCGGCCGTGGTCCAGATCAGGAAGGGCACCAGCGGCATCATCTCGATGCCGGCGGGCACGGAGATCAAAGTGCGGATGCCGGGCACCAGCCGGCCCCAGAACACCAGGGCGGTGCCATGGCGGCTGAACCAGTTGCGGCTGCGGTGCAACTCCTGCGGGCTGATGCCGATCCAGCGCCCATGGCGCGAGAGCCAGTGCTCGATGCGTTCCTCGTTCACCAGACGCCCCACCCCGTACCAGGGCAGGGCGCCGAGCACGGTGCCGAGCAATCCGGCCAGCACCACCGGAATCAGGCTGAGCTGCCCCTGCTGCACATAGAAGCCCCCCAGAGGCATGATCAGCTCGGAGGGAATCGGCGGGAAGAGGTTCTCAAGGAACATCGCCGCAAAGATCGCCGCATAGCCGGCCATCGGGTTGGCCTCCACCGCCGATCCGATCAGCTCGGGCAGTTGCTGAACCAGTTCGATGGCCATGCCGGCGGGCTCGTGATCGGGAAAGTCTTCCACGCTGGCGTGGAGGTTGCCCGATGCTCAGGGAAGCGCCTTGCCGGCGAGGCCATCAGGCCTGCCGGCGAAGCAGCAAACGCTGGGCGCGGAACTGTGGGGCGCGGGTTCAGTAGCGGTAGTGGTCGGACTTGTAGGGGCCTTCCAGCGGCACGTTGATGTAGGCGGCCTGCTCGGGGGTGAGCTCGGTGAGCCGGGCGCCGATCTTGTCGAGGTGGAGGCGGGCCACCATCTCGTCGAGGTGCTTGGGCAGCACGTACACCTCCTTGCCGTAGTGGTCCCCTTTGGTGAACAGCTCGATCTGAGCCAGCACCTGGTTGGTGAAGGAGTTGCTCATCACGAAGCTGGGGTGGCCGGTGGCGCAGCCCAGGTTCACCAGCCGGCCTTCCGCCAGCAGGATGATCTTGTTGCCGCTGGGCAGCAGCACGTGATCCACCTGGGGCTTGATGTTGTCCCAGGGGTACTGCTTCAGGGAAGCCACGTCGATCTCGTTGTCGAAGTGGCCGATGTTGCACACGATCGCCTGATCCCGCATCTGGATCAGGTGGTCGTGGGTGATCACGCGGAAGTTGCCGGTGGCCGTCACGAAGATGTCCACATCCCGCACCACCTCGTCGAGACGGACGACCCGGTAGCCCTCCATCGCCGCCTGCAGGGCGCAGATCGGATCGACTTCGGCGATCATCACGCTGGCGCCGAGGCCGCGCAGCGACTGGGCGGAACCCTTGCCCACATCGCCATAGCCGATCACCAGGGCCACCTTGCCGGCCACCATCACATCGGTGGCGCGCTTGATGCTGTCGACCAGGGATTCGCGGCAGCCGTAGAGGTTGTCGAACTTGCTCTTGGTGACGGAGTCGTTCACGTTGATGGCAGGGAACGGCAGTTCACCGCTCTTCTGCATCTGATAGAGACGCGCCACACCCGTGGTGGTTTCCTCGGTGACGCCCTGGATCTGGGCGTGGATGCGCGAATAGAAGCCGGGCTGGGCAGCCAGGCGTTGACGGATCGACTGGAACAGGGCGATCTCCTCTTCGCTGCCGGGGTTGTCCAGCACCGAGGGGTCCTGCTCCGCCTTGGTGCCGAGCACCACCAGGCCAGTGGCATCGCCACCGTCGTCGAGGATCATGTTGGGCGTGCCGCCGTCGGCCCACTCCAGGATCCGGTGGGTGAAGGCCCAGTATTCATCAAGGGTTTCGCCCTTGAAGGCGAATACCGGGATGCCGGCTTCCGCCATCGCGGCTGCAGCGTGATCCTGGGTGGAGAAGATGTTGCAGGAGGCCCAGCGCACTTCAGCGCCGAGAGCCACCAGGGTTTCGATCAGAACGGCTGTCTGGATCGTCATGTGCAGGCTGCCGGCAATGCGGGCACCCTTGAGCGGTTGCTGGCTGCCGTACTTCTCACGCAGCGCCATCAGACCGGGCATCTCGGTTTCAGCGATCGCGATCTCCTTGCGGCCCCAGGCGGCAAGGCCGAGATCGGCGATCACATACGACGACGGGGTGGACAGTCCGGTTGCGGCGGCAGCCGAAACGGACGTGGCAGCTGAAGGCGTGGCCAGCATGGGGAAGCTCCGAAGGGAGAAGGATTGGGGATGTGGAAATATCTGCAGAGACGCCGAGGCTTCGGGCTCGCTTAACGGGAATCTACAGGGATGGAACAGTCTGCTGAGATCCGGGTGTGCCATCTGGCCGATGCGGCAGCCACGGCGGCGCTCGGGCGGGAGCTGGCGTCGCTGCTGTTGAACGGCGGCGGTGCTGCCAGCGGCGCAGCCCCTCCCACTTTGCTGCTGCAGGGGGAACTGGGGGCCGGCAAGACCTGCCTGGTGCAGGGTCTGGCCCTGGCGCTGGGAATCGACGAACCGATCACGAGCCCCACCTTCGCCCTGGCCCAGCACTACAGCGGCCGGGGCGCTGACGGCCAGCCCCATGCCCTCGTCCATCTGGATCTCTACCGGCTGGAGCAGCCGGCCGCCGCCGCCGAACTGTTCGCCCAGGAGGAGGAGGAAGCCGGCGCCCTGGGGGCGGTGCTGGCGGTGGAGTGGCCCGAACGGCTGCCGTGGCTGCCCGATGGCGCCTGGCGGCTGGAGCTCCAGCACGACGGGGACAGGCGCCGGGCAGTGCTGCGACCGCCGCACTCAGCCGCCTGAAGGCCTCAACTCCGTGCACAACCGGGCCGTAGGCGACCTACAGCTCCGCCCCGGGCCGTGTCCAGGATGCGCTGCAGCCGATCGGGATTGACCGGCTCGACATACCCGGGGGGTGCTCATAGGGCGCCGGTGCCCGCTGCACTCTCACCCAGAACGGCCAGAACCTGCTGCTCGCTCGGCTGGGGATCAATGGCGCCGGCACCCTGGCAAACCAATGCACCGCAGGCGGCTGCAAAGCGCAGAACCTGCTCCACGGCGCTGACGACCACCGGCTCTTGCAGCAGCCCCGGCCGGCCCACCAACTGGTGCAGCAGGCCCGCCAGGAAGGCATCACCAGCACCGGTGGTGTCGATGGCGGCCACAGCCACGGAGGGCAGCCGGCCACCGCAAGCTCCCACTGCCCAATCGATCGGCTGGGGGCCATCGGTGATCAGCACGGCGGGCCGCTGCGGCAGGGCCCGGCGCACGACTGTGGCGTCGACGCTGCCGAACAGCCAGAGGGCCTCCTCACGGCTGCACTTGAGCAGGGCCGCCTGCGTCAGCAAGGGCTCAAGCCGCTGCCGCACCGCCGGCGGCGGGCCCTGCTCAGCGCCGAGCCCCCAGAAGGTGGGCCGCCAGTTGACGTCAAGCGCCAGCGGCAAGCCATGCGCCCCGGCAGCCAGCAGCAGCTCCTGCAGCGCCGCTGCCGCCGCACCGGAAGCCAGCGGAATCGTGCCGCAAAGGAGCCAGCGGGCCTGGGCCAGCAGCGGCGCCAACACCCCGGCCAGCGCCGCGGCATCGATCGCCTGATCAGCGAAGCCCTCACCCCGGTCGCCGGCGAAGCCGCCGAAGTGGCGCTCACCTGCGGCATCGCGCCGCACCAGCACCGTGCGGCTCGGGCGCAGCGGATCGCACTGCAGCGCACTGGTATCCACCCCCCGCTCCAGCAACAGAGCGCGGAAGGCGGCGCCGATGCGGTCGTCGCCCAGGCGGCCGATCAGCGCGGCGCCGGTGCCGAGCCGCGCCAGGGCGCAGGCCACATTGGCCGGGGCACCGCCGAGCCTGTCGTCGACTGGAATGTCATGGGCCGGATCGCCGCCGGGCGGGCCGAGCCGATCAACGAGCGCTTCGCCGAAGCAGAGCACCCGGGCAGGGGAAGACACCGTCACGGCAGGCTCGCGCTCAGTTCTCTCCACACTCGCCGGTGGGCCCGGAGGCCGCCACGGGCGCCGCGCCGGCCAGCCGCTCCAGCAGCGCCGCGATGATGCGCGCATTGGCGGCAGGAAAGGGAAAGGCCGCCAGCCCCTCCGGCTCCACCCAACGCACCTGCTGACTGGCCAGGGGCTGCGGATCTCCCGCCAGCCAGCGGCAGAGATGCACCACGAAGCGGAGACGCTTATGGCTGTAGCTGTGCTCCAGGGTGATCAGCTCCTCGCCCACCTCCGCCTCGATCGCCAGCTCCTCGCGCAGTTCGCGGGCGATGGTGGCCGCGATCGCTTCGCCCGGCTCCTGCTTGCCGCCGGGGAATTCCCACAGCCCCCCCAACAGCCCCTCCGGCAGCCGCTGATCGATCAGCACCCGGCCGCGCCCATCCAGCACCACCCCCACACCGATCACTTGAAAGGGCAGCGGCCGGGGGGTGTCCTTCACGGGGTAGCTGGCGGGGTCGCCGGCAGCGTAAGCAGCGCATGAGTTCCGCCAGGGACAGCGGCCGCAGTCGGGGGAACGGGGGGTGCAGACCGTGGCGCCGAGGTCCATCAGAGCCTGGTTGAAGGCCCGGGGCCGCTGCCGGTCGAGCAGCAGCTCGCTCAGCCGCCAGAACCCGGCAAGCTCCCGTTTCGGCGGGCGGGGAGCGGCGATCAGGCGCGCCAGCACCCGCGCCGCGTTGCCGTCGAGGATCGCGAAGGGTTGATCGAAGGCCGAGGAAAGAATGCTGCCGGCGGTGCTGCGGCCGACACCGCTCAGCGCCAGCCAGCCAGCCAGGTCACGGGGCCAGGGGTCGGCGCCGGGGGCACTGGCCTCCAGCAACTGCCGCGCCCCCTGCTGCAGGCGACGCGCCCGCCCGTAGTAGCCCAGGCCCTGCCAGAGCAGCAGCACCTGCTGGGGGTCGGCGGCGGCCAGGGCCGGCAGGTCCGGGAAGGCCGACATCCAGCGCTGCCAGTAGGGCAGGGCCACAGCCAGCTGGGTCTGCTGGAGCATCACCTCCGCCACCCACACCCTCAACGGATCGAGGAGTTCCCCATCCAGTGGCGGGCGGCCATCGGACCGCAGCTTCCACGGCAGGCTGTGGCGCCCGTGCCGCTCCCCCCAGGCCAGCAGGGCGGCACGCAGCTGCTGCAGGGGTAAGTGCTCCAGCTGTCGTTGCTCCAGCAACCCTGCCCAGCCAGCATCACGCCGCCCTGCCATCAGCAATCGGTGGCCGCCGCTGCCCGCTGACGGGCCAGGGCGGCGGCGCTGAACACCAGGGCCATGAGCAAGTACCCGAGCGCCCAGCGTGCGCCCGTGCCCCAGCCCATCTGCAGCACGGTGTCGGCTGCGGTGAAACGCCAGGCGTGAATCAGCCCGAACCAGGAGGCCAGAGCCGCCAGGCCGGCAGCGATCGCCGCCGCCACGAACCGCTGCTCGATCACGTACACCACCATGGCCGCCAGCAACATCGCGGCCACGATCTGCCCCTGTTCCAGAGCGAAGGCACCGGCCGCCCACACATCGGCCTGCTGCAACGGCACCAGCAGGGCCGGACCGAAGGGCTCGGCGGCGCTGCCGGCGCCACCGGCCCGCAGGCCGGCCTTGAGCAGCAGGGCGCCCCAGCCCGCCAGGCCGGGCAGCAGGCCCAGCACCACCGCCGGCGCATGGGCGGCGGGCGTGGCCTGGAAGCTCTGGGCGGCGATCACCAGGCCGATGTAGAGCACGATCGCCATGCCGGCTTCGATCGGCACCAGCTGACCCACCAGGCCGAACACGCCGAACAGGCAACCCAGCCCCATCACCACGCCATTCAGCCACGAGTAGCCGATGCGGGCCCCCATGCCCTTCCAGCCGGGATGGCCGATGTAGATGGTGGTGGGGAAGCAGGAGCCAAGGGCGGCGGCCACGATCGTGCCCACGCCGTTGATCAGCAGGGAGCTCTTCACCGGGTAGCGATCACCGGCGGCTTCGGCGCTCTCCAGGTTCTGCAGCGACCCCAGCAGGTTGAACAAGCCCATCGGCACGATCACGCCGAGCCAGGGCCACAGCTGCCCGCGCGCCTGCCACAGCGCAGCCAGTTGCAGCGGCGGCAGATGCAGGCCCACCTGAGCGGCGTTCGTCTGCCAGGTGAGGGCATCGATCGACACCAGGCCCGTCGCGGCCGCCAGCACGATCCCGAGCAGCACCGCGATCAGGCCGCCGGGCAGGGGCAGGCGCAGCTGGCCGTAGTAGGTGACAAGAATCACCGCCAGCACCGCCAGGCCCACCACCGGCTGGGCGTAGGTGCGCAGCAGGAAGCCCAGTGCGATGTAGCCCAGGGCAATGCCGGCCAGGGTGGAGAGCAGCGCCGCCCGTGGCAGCCAGCGCCGCAGGCCCCCCACCAGCCAGGCCCCGCCCGCCTCGATCAGGCCCGAACCCAGGCAGGCCATCAGACCCGCCTGCCAGCTCAAACGCACCGCCTCGGCCTCCGGCAGCCCCTGACCCAGCGCTGCCAGCTTCACCGGCAGCATCACCAGGAACACGTAGGCGAACAGGCTGACCGTGTTGATGCCGTAAGGAAGGGCGGTGCGATCGCCACGGCCCTCGCGCTGGGCCAGGCGGAAGGCCTGCCAGGCGTAGGCCCCGTTGCCCACCACCAGGGAGAGGCCGGCCGCCGGCAGGATCACCTGAAAGATGAGGGCATCAGGGAAGCCGAGCACGCCGCGGCAGAGGCCAAGGATCAGCAGGATCTGGATCAGGTTGTCGAGGCCGAGGCCCATCAGGCCGTCGATGTCGCCGGCCACCAGCCAGCGGGGTCCGGAGCTGGCCATGGGCCAAGAGGCAGACGGTGGCTGCATGATCGCCCGGATGCAGCAGCAGGACAGCTCCGGTGCCCTGCGGCGCACCGGAAGTCATCGCTCCCAGGGCAGGGCCGGCAGCTGGCCCTGAGCCAGGCGCTCGCTTGGCCCTCAGCTGGCCACGTAGTCCTCCACGCTTTCGCTGAAGCGGCGCAGGCTGGCGAGGCCATCACGCTCGAGGTTGCGCACGCGGTCGCGGCTCATGCCGAGGATGCGGCCGATGCCGGTGAGGCTCATCGGTTCTTCCACATCGATGCCATAACGCATCTTCAGCACATCGCGCTGCAACCCCGGCAGTTGCTCCAGCAGTGCCCGCATATCCCCCCTCAGGCATTCGCTGTCCACGCTCTCCTCCGGCAGCGTGCCGTCCCCCTGCAGCAGATCCAGCAGCTCCGTATCCTCCCCGTCGCCCA